>OLPF01000605.1_pt1 | contig 36448 bp, 36 predicted proteins | sample 1673121 | NCBI WGS metagenome assembly OLPF01 (sample SAMEA3136756, study PRJEB25190) | human gut metagenome
CTCATTCACAAGCAATTTAATATTTATTTTTGTCTAAACTTTGGGGTTCACTTCAAAATGCTGTCTGTATTTTTTGGTATATACTACACAATTTGATACAATGCAACGCTAACGGTGAGAGCGTTGCATTCGTTAAACGGCCATTGGTCAAACAAGGCAACAAAACCTAAAATAGTTTTCTATAGATACAGAACATATTCTTCCCTACAGTAGCTTTTTAAGTAGATGTCCAGTATCCGGCCGTTTTTGTATTGTAATGCTTTTTGAGGACAGTTTGTTACGCAGCGCAAACAGCGAATACACTGTGAATGAATCCGACCGTTTCGGATTGCTCCAACCGAGCAGTTTGTTTCACAAAGTCCGCAGCTACAACAATTGTCTCCTTTTTGTATTTTAACGCCAATACGGCTGCGAAGACCGGGAAAGATATTTGCTAATGGATTCTTTGCGGTTTTAGGAATTGTGACCTGCTGAGGCATTTTGATCCTTTGCACAATTGGCAGCAACTGCGCTGTATCAAATTCGTAATCACCGTCAAGAAATGTATGTCCCATAGGAATATACGCCCCCGCAATAACTTGCCCGCGCAAGAGCTTTTGTGCTTCGTACAAAACATTACCATAGGATATTTTTCCGTAGGTTGCGATCAGCGCAACATGCTTAGCCTCCAGACCCTTTAGAAATCGTTTCACCGGCTTCGGGATATTTTGACAATACACCGGAAACACGACCACCGCAGCATCTTCCGTTGTGGTTTTGTTATCAATCGGTCTGATTTCGCAATCCAGCAGTTTAGCCAATTCTTTTGAAACAGCCAAACTGTGTCCGCTTCCGGAAAAACAATAAATCGTAATCATTTATGCTCCCTCAAGAATTGTTGCATAATGGCGCACTCTGGGATTTCTTCAAGAGAAAATCCTAGCAAATGTTCCATTTCATAAAGGGTCTGCTCTTTGGATCTACCGCATTTTTTGCTTGCAAGGGAGAATTCCAGTGCACTAAACGGGATCATCTTGCTTTTGCAATGATAAAATCGCACAAATTGGGTGTGGTCTTTGCATTTTTCAATTTTGCAGCTTGTGTGCAGTGCTTTGTTTTCATCCTCCGGTGGCACCCAGCCGCATTCTTGAACAAGTATAGATTTTACCTTGTTCCAATCGTAGGTGCCTCCGGATATTTTATCAAGATCAAAGTGAACAAAGGCCGGTATATTTCCGGTGCGAGAGGACTGCCGGACGCTTCTTTTGAAGGGGGGAAGCAACTCCGGAACAGCCTGAATTGCATCCACAACATTGGAAACCAGTTCGCTTTCGTATCCACTGAGTTTCTTAACCGGATGATCGCCGTATGCCAGCTGCTTCATGGTCATTAGGGTCTGGAACTGACCCTGCTTCAGAGGTGGCCGCAAAGTCAGCACGCGCGCAACATTCATCAGGAAGGTCAAAAAGCGATTGCCGGCAAAGGAATACGCGATCTTGGGTGCCATGTGATTATAGTACAATCCAAGCATCTGAACAGGCTCGTTGCCTGCAGCAAAATACGGCACTCTGTTTGCTACCAGTTCCGGATAAAACAGCAGATATGCCAGTGAAGGACAGGCACAGGTATTATCGCTGAGAGAGTATAGTTTGCTGTAAAACCGTCGCAAGTCGCTTTGACTGACTGTACGGGTAATGAACTCTACATTTTGAAAGGTTTTCTTGGCATTTGCAATGCTTTTGGCGGCACTTTCGGAAATAAAAGGGATTTCCCAGGTAAGCGCCAATACCCGTAACCCCTTTACCTTGGAAAGATAGTAGAGCAGGTATGTGGAATCCTTTCCGCCGGTGTAGAACAGCGCAATATCAAAGCGTGATTTTTTGCTGCGAGAGATATCCTCCACAATTGGAACAACACTTTTCAGATTTTTGGCATCCTCTGCCGTTTGACACATAGGGCACAGACCCTTATCATCAAACTCCAATCCCGGAATCAAAAAATCATTGGCACAGCAATCCGTACAGAAAGTTGCCTCGGAAAAATCTTTCGGAACGTGCTTTCGCTGGTGCTCCGACACGACCTGTTTGCCGATAAACTTTTCAATCACGGATAACTCCTTAGGATTCAGTTCCCGGGGTAACGAAGCAAGAATATCCGCCTGCTTCTTCGAGACAGTAATATCATTTTTGAACAAATTGGGAGCACTGCGCAGTCCGTAATAATGCAGCTTCCTATTTTCGAGCTTCCATCTACTTTGTATGTAATACATAGCGATCCCCCCTTTTTAAAATTTACCATAAAAATAATTTTTTTGCAATAAATTCTGGCCAAAACGAAAGTTGTGGATCAAGAAACCGATTCCGGATAAAAAGAAAAAAATACCTACCCTTGCTGATACGATTGTATCAAATAAGGGTAGGTATTATGGTTGCGGGGGTGGGACTTGAACCACACGACCTCCGGGTTATGAGCCCGACGAGCTGCCAACTGCTCTACCCCGCGATATCTGATTGAAAAAAAATGGTGCCGGACACCGGGCTCGAACCGGTACGGGAAATTAATCCCACAGGATTTTAAGTCCTGGGCGTCTGCCTATTCCGCCACTCCGGCACATAGCCGTTTTTCAATTGCTCAATTATTATACCACGTCCGCTTCTTTTTGTCAATACCCTTAAAAGAACTTTTTTGCTTTTATTGTTTTTGCACAATAAAAAATACGTTTCGGCAAAATAAATCTACGCGCCGTTCCGAAAAACGGCGCGCTTGTCTTTATTTTATATCTTCGGGTTTTTTCTTCACGGAAAGAGAAATTCTCTTTTTCTCCGGATCGACGGACAGGACGGTCACGTTCACGACGTCGCCGACGGAAAGCACTTCCGAAGGATGTTTAATATATTTGTTCGAGATCTCCGATATGTGAACAAGCCCGTCCTGATGAACGCCTATATCGACAAAGACACCGAAGTCAATCACGTTGCGGACAGTTCCTTTCAACTGCATTCCCGGTTTCAGGTCGTTAATATCCATAACATCCGTTCTGAGCAACGGCGCGGGAAGATCGTCGCGTATGTCTCTTCCGGGCTTTTCGAGTTCATTGAGAATATCTTCAAGCGTGGGAAGTCCTACTCCGCATTTTTCGGCGGTCGCGGCTTTTCCGAACTTTTCGGCTTTCCTGCGCAATCTCCCGTCGGAAAAAGACGAAATGTCGGACAGTTTATATCCGAAAAGACCGAGAAGCGATCTGACGCACTCATAACTTTCGGGATGGACGGAGGTGTTGTCAAGTTCGTTTTCTGCTCCCGGGATCCTGAGAAAGCCCGCGCACTGTTCAAAGGCTTTCGGTCCCAATTTCGGGACCTTTCTGAGCTCAGCACGGGAACGGAACGACCCGTTTTCCTCTCTGTAAAGAACGATATTCTTCGCAACCGAAGCGGAAAGCCCGGAAACATAGAAAAGAAGCGAGGGAGACGCTGTGTTAAGGTCCACGCCGACGCTGTTGACGCAGTCTTCGACAACGGAGCGGAGCGCCTCGTCGAGTTGCGCGGACGGAACATCGTGCTGATACTGTCCGACGCCGATAGACTTCGGATCTATCTTAACGAGTTCCGCAAGAGGGTCTTGCAGACGGCGCGCAATCGAAACGGCGCTTCGTACCGACACGTCAAAATCGGGAAACTCTTCGGCGCCGAGTCTGGACGCGGAATAAACGGACGCGCCCGCCTCATTGACAACGGCGTAAGACACGCTTCTGTCCGCTTTTCCGATAGTGTTCGCTATAAATATCTCTGCCTCTTTTGACGCGGTTCCGTTTCCGATGGATATACAGTCAACGCCGAATTTTTTTATCCATGCGAGTATCTTCTTTTCCGCTTCTTCCGTTTTGTTCTGCGGCGGCGTCGGATAGATCACGCCCGTGTCAAGCACCTTTCCCGTCGAATCGACGACCGCGATCTTGCATCCCGTTCTGTAAGCGGGATCGACGGCAAGCACGACTTTGTCTTTGACAGGCGGCTGCATAAGCAGATGACGCAGGTTCAGGCCGAACATTTTGACCGCCTGTTCATAAGCCCTGTCACGGAGTTCGTTCCTGATCTCGCGTTCGATCGACGGTTGAAGAAGCCTTTGCCACGAATCCGCACAGGCATTTTTGACAATATCGGTGAATATGCTTTTTTCTTTGACAAATTCCGAATAAACGGCGTTCAGACACGTCGCGTCGGAACAATCTATCCTGACTTTCAGCATCTCCTCGTTCTCGCCGCGAAGGATCGCGAGAATACGGTGGCTCGGGATCTTCTCAACAGGCTCCGAATAATCATAATAGTTTCTGTATACGGAATCTTTTTCCGAATCTCCCGAAGAAACGACCGTTCCGAGACGGTGAACGATATTTTTTAATTTTTTGCGCACTTCCGCGTTGTCGGAAACGATCTCGGCTATGATGTCGCTTGCCCCCGCGACGGCTTCGTCGACGCTTCCGACTTCCTTTTCCTCGGAAATAAACGGGGCGGCGATTTCGGAAATATCCCCCGTTTTTATCTGTTGGTCGAATATGATCTCCGCGAGCGGTTCGAGCCCTTTTTCTTTCGCAACGGTGGCTCTGGTTCTTCTTTTTTGCTTATACGGGCGGTACAGGTCTTCGACTTCGGCAAGAGTTTTTGCGGCGGCGATCGCTTCCGAAAGTTCGTCGGTAAGTTTTCCCTGCTCGCCTATCGCGGAAAGAACCTCTTCTTTTCTTTTTCCGAGGTTTCGCAAATATGCCAGACGCTCGGAAAAATCTCTCAGCACCTGATCGTTGCACGAACCGTGCATCTCTTTTCTGTAACGCGCGATAAACGGGATCGTATTCCCGTCGTCGATAAGTTCGACGATATTCTTCGCATAATCCGCTCTCAGACCGAATTCCTCGGAAAGTTGCTTGACAATATCCATTTTTTTACGCCTTTCTTGCGGAGCAATGCTCTCTTTTATACAGCATTTTAACACATATTCGGAAAAAATTCAAGTTAAGACGGCACTTTTTTTCGATTTGAGGTAGATTTTTCGTTCAATGTATGTTATAATGAAAAAAAGATAATTCAACGCGGGGATCCCGCGATACGGGTGAGGAATAATGAAAAAACGGACGGTCAAACAAATAATGCTGATAGCGGCGTTCTGCATACTTCTCGTTGCCGCAGTTATAAAACTCGACTGGTTTATTGCCGCGCTGGGCGTTGTTCTGAAACTCCTGTCGCCGCTTTTTATCGGGTTCTGCATTGCGTTCGTTCTGAATAAACCGTATATGTTTTTCAGAAGGTCTTATGCAAAGATGTTCAAGAAAAACATGTCTTCTAAAGGCGCGATCACGGTTTCGGTCATTCTTTCATACCTGCTCTTTCTCGGAGTTATCATTCTGTTTTTCTGGCTTCTCATTCCGAGCGTCACGGACAGCGTAAAAACGATAGCGATAAATTACGATCAATATTGGGAGCAGATTCAAAAAGTCCTGAAAAGCATTGAGAATTTTTTCCACATGGACAGATCTCTCGCCGATATTGCGCTCGAATACCTTCAGAAAGCGCTGGCTCCGTATATGGACGGCGGCACGGATATTGCGCGGGGGCTCGTCAACTGGTTTGTCTCGATCGTTCCGAACATTTTCGATGCGACCGTCTCCGCGGCGACAACTGTCGGATATATTTTCTTCGGGTTCTGTACGTCGGTTTATCTGCTTGTTTCGAGAGATTCGCTTCTCAGGCAGACAAAAGGTCTCTGCTATGCATTCTTCAAAAAGAAGACGGCGGACAAGGTATGCCGTACCGCCGATATTTGCGCGGAAACTTTCGGCGGCTTTATTTCGGGAAGACTTCTTGACTCCGCGATCATCGGCGTCATAACCTTCATAGGGCTGACGATATTCGGTTTTAACGATGCTATCCTCATCAGCGTAATAATTTGTCTGACAAATATTATCCCGATAGTCGGTCCTTTTATCGGAGGTATTCCTTCCGCGCTCCTGATACTCATTTCTCCCGACGGAGGCTTTCAGTCCGCAATTCTGTTCGCGGTGTTCATACTTCTTGTTCAGCAGATCGACGGCAACATAATCGCGCCGAAGATCGTTGGAAACTCTACGGGACTGCCCGCGGTCTGGACGCTTATCGCGGTCATTGTCGGCGGCGGCTGCTTCGGTATCGTGGGCGCACTGCTTGCCGTTCCGACGGTTGCGGTCATATATAAAATTCTTAAACAGAGTTCGTCCGAAAGACTTGACAGAAAGCACATCAAACTTTCCAGAGTAGTGACCGCGGAAGGCGCATCGGTCGTCGAATGCGCTCCGACAGACGAACATGCGGAAGCCTCGGACGCGAAGGACAAAACGGCGGAAAACGATATTGTTAAGGATATAAAAGACGCAATGACCGACGACGGGGATGATAAAGAATGAAAACTGTTGTTATAACGGGATCGTCACGGGGTATCGGCGCCGCAACGGCAAAACTGTTTGCGGAAAACGGATTTAATGTTTGCGTCAATTACTTTCATTCGGAAAAAGTCGCAAAAGAATTGACCGCTTCCCTGCCCTCAGCGGTTGCGGTCAAAGCGGATATATCGAAAAAAGGCGATGCTGTTGCGCTTATCGAAGCCGCGACGGAGACCTTCGGTCACGTCGATGTGCTCGTCAACAACGCGGGAATCGCCCTTCCTCCGCAACTCGTGACAGATGTTTCGGACGCAGACTACGACCGTGTTTTCGATATAAATATGAAGGGAGTACACAACACCGTGAGTGCGGTACTCCCCCAAATGGTAAACCGTAAAAGCGGAAACATCGTCAACATCTCGTCCCTTTGGGGCGTTGTCGGCGGTTCCTGCGAAACGGTATATACGGCGTCAAAAGCCGCTGTCATAGGATACACAAAAGCCCTGGCGAAGGAACTCGGTCCTTCGGGAATACGCGTCAACTGCGTTGCTCCGGGCTTTATCAGAACGGAAATGAACGCCCGTTTTTCGGAAGAAGAGATCGCGTCCTTTGCAGAAGAGACGCCGCTTTGCAGAGTCGGCGATCCGCAAGATGTGGCAAAAGCGGTCTTCTTTCTTGCGACGGATATGTCCGATTTCATAACGGGTCAAACGCTCTGCGTTGACGGCGGACGCTCGGTCTGAAAATCAGAAGTTGAAAGTATCGGGATCGGAACCTGTTCTTTTTCCGCAATTCAGTCCGTTGATCGCGTTTATATCGGCATCGGAAAGTTCAAAATCGAATATATCGGCGTTTTCCTTTATACGCTCTTTACGGTTCGATTTCGGGAAAACGATTATATCGCGTTGAAGAACCCAGCGAAGTATTACCTGCGCGGGTGTTTTTCCGTATTTTTCGGCGACGGAGACTATCGTCGGTTCGTTGAGCAATGTTCCCGCTCCGAGCGGGCTCCACGCTTCGTATACTATTCCGTGCGAACGGCAAAAATCGATCGCTTCGTTATCCTGAATATGAGGATTGAATTCCATCTGATCAACGGCGGGAACGATCTCCGCTTCTTTCAGAAGCGCTTCGAGATGATGAACCTTGAAGTTTGAAACGCCGATCGCTTTTGCCCTGCCCGAACGGTAGATCTTTTCAAGTTCGTGCCACGATTCGATAAAGTTTTCGACAGGCCAATGGATAAGATACAGATCGACATAATCGAGCCCGAGTTTGTCGAGACTTTCGTCAAAAGCCTCCTGCTGACGGTGAGCGCGGCTGTCCGTATTCCAGAGTTTCGTCGTCACAAAGAGTTCTTTGCGGTCGATCCCGCTTTCGCGGATAGCATTTCCGACATCTACCTCGTTTTTATAGATCGCGGCGGTATCGATATGACGGTATCCGTATTCGAGAGCCCACAGAACGGAATTTTTCGTAACATCGCCCGACGGCGAGCGCCAGCAGCCTATTCCGAACCGAGGGATCTGCGTGCCCGTGTTGAGGGTTATCTTCGAGTTAATATCCATAAAAACACCTCCGTTGTTTTCTGTTTTATATCATAGCATATATATGTGAAAAAAATCTTACAAAATATTTTTTATTTTTTTCTGTCATTTCACATACTGCTCTTGCATTTTAACGATGTATGTGGTATTATATAATTAACAAAGGACATTTGCGCTTATGAGCATAAATCTTTCGGATGAACAGTTAAAGATTCTTATTCTTTTTTCTCTGCGTTCCGCGGTGTCGCCTATTCCGCAGTCGACGCTCGGAGAGATACTCGGGATATGCGACATCAATTATTTCAACATTGTCCCCGTTCTCGATGAGGTCGTTGAGAGCGGATTGGTCGGCCGTTACGAAACCGAAGACGGAATTTTTCTTTCCCTTTCCGAAAAAGGCAAAGAGATCGCGTATGTTTTGAGAACGCAGTTACCGCTCGCGCTGAGGCAAAAGATCACCTATGTTACCGCCATCGAGATACAGAAACTGAAAAAATCGCTGTCGGTCGATACTTCGGTATCGCAACGGATAAACGACGGGATCGTTGAATATGTCGTTGATCTCAGACTCAAAGACGACGGGCTCGACATAATCAATCTTTCGATGTACTGTCCGACGGAGATGCAGGCGGAAATGATGGCGCAGACTTTTCGGGAAAACGCAGACGGAATATACAAAAAAATACTTGAGATCTTCATCAAGAGGTAAGTAAAAAAGATGTCTAACGAACATTTTTTCAGAAAAGCGGGCTTGCGCGGCTATAACGCGGACGACGTCAATCAATATATCGTCGCCACCGACGCGAAAATACGCGAAATGAACGAATCGAACGTTTCGGCGCTTGCCGACGTCAACGATAAACTTGCGCTTTCCGAAAAAATGGTCGAGACTCTCAGCGTGAACAACGAAGCGCTTCAATCCGCGCTCAAAGAAAAAAACGATGAGTGCGAAAGCCTTTTAAAAGAAAAAGAAGCGGCGACCGAAGAACTGGACGCGCTCAGAAAAGAGATCGTTGCGCTGAAGGAGTCAAATGCGGAACTTGTCATAAAGACATCGGAAGAAACGCGTCTTTCCGAGAAAGTTGCGCAACTCTGCTCGGAAGTGACATCCTGCACGGAGCAACTTTCCGAAAAATACGCGCAAGCCGACGCGGACAAAGAAACGATCGCGCGACAAAACGCGCAAATAGAGGATCTTACCGCTCAGCTCGAAAAACTTGCGGAACAAAAGGAACTCTTCGACAGAGTTGAAGAAAACATAGATCAAATTCTCGAAGAGGTCAGGGCGGAAGCGGAACAGATAAAAGCAAAAGCCTATGAAGAGGCGGAAAAGATCAGGAGAGATGCGAGAAAGAGCGTCGAAGGATCAAGATCGGTTGCCCGCAACTCTTCGGAAAACAGACAGAAAAAAACAGAGTCCATTCTTGACAGGATCAGAAAATTCAAGAATTCTCTGAAAGAAGATTGACCAAAAGCAGGTAACGGGTATGCTCAGTAAAAAAACAGTCAGGATAATTTGTCTTGTTATTGCGGGGGCGCTTGTCCTGTCATTATTCGGAACAATAATTTATACAATATTATAACAGTAAAGGAGATCAAAACCATGAATGAAAGAGCCGCTAAAATATTGAAAATCGCCATCGGAACCGTTATTGTCGCGGGCATTATCGCAGGCGCCGTTGTATTTGTTTGCAAGAACGAGAAAGCAAGAAACGCCATTTCCGATTTTGCGGATAAATGCAAGATGAAGAAAAAACAGCTTCACGACAAATATCTCGAAGCCTGCAACGAAGACTGCGATTGCGACGAGTGCTGATCGCATAACAGCGAAAAATTGAATATGGGGAGCTTGTCGGGCAGGCTGAGAGGAAGTCATCTAACTTCGACCCTTGAACCTGATATGGGTAATGCCAGCGTAGGGAAAGTAATTCCGAAAATTACGGAAGGCGATCCTGTCGCCTTCCGTTTTTTATATATGCGAATTTTTTAAAAAAGAAAGAGGTACAAAACAATGGCACAAAACAAAAAAGTCATCGGTATGGTCGAATGCGCGATCCTCATCGCACTCGCGACCGTGCTCAGTCTCATCAAATTCGTCGATCTTCCGTACGGCGGCTCGATAACGGTTGCTTCCATGCTTCCGATCGCGCTGATCTCATATCGCCGCGGTCTCGGCTGGGGTCTCGGCTCGGCTCTCGTATACGCCGTTATCCAGCAGCTTTTCGGACTCAAAAACCTTTCTTATGCGACGTCCTGGCAGGCGGTAATCGCGATCATAATGCTTGATTACATCATCGCTTTCGTCGTTATCGGGCTTGCGGGTATGTTCAGAAAGAAGATCAAGAACCAGACAACGGGACTTATTGTCGGCACACTCATCGCGTGTCTTCTCAGATATCTTTGCCACGTTCTTTCCGGAGCGACCGTTTGGGCGGGTATTTCCATCCCGACGACCGCGGCGCTTCTCTATTCGATCAGTTATAACGCAACTTATATGATTCCCGAAACGATCGTAACACTCGTTCTCGCCTTCTACATTTCGTCTTCGATCGACCTCAGAAGCGAAAAACCGGTACGTGTTCGCAAAGAGAGCGGTTCGCCGATCAGCGTTTATTCGATCATCGCGGGTCTGTTCATAGCGGGCGGCCTCATTTACGACGTTGTTGAGATCTTCTCAAACCTTCAGAATGCAGACAGCGGAGAGTTTGACATTTCGGCAGTCGGTCAGGCAAACTGGTGCGTGATCGGCATCGTCAGCGCGGTTGCGGCAGTCGTTGCGATCGTACTGTTCGTCATCGCTTCCAAGACAAAAAAAGCCAATAAAGCATAACGGATACATGATATGAAACGGGGCTTCCTTTCGGAAGCCCCTTAATTTCGGTGTTCTATTTTTTTGAATCGATATACCCCTGCAAAAGCACGGCGGCAGCTGCGGCATCGATCATTTTTTTCTGTTTTTTGGCATTGATCGAATTCGCGTGCAAATGCTGAGAAGCGATCACCGTCGTAAATCTCTCATCGACCGACTCGATCTCCATTCCCGTCAACCCTCGAAGTTCTTCGGCGAAGGCTTCGCATTTTTCAGCCATCTCGCTTTTGTTTCCGTCCGTCCGAAGAGGTTTTCCGATTATCAGCTTTTGCGCTCCGCTTTCTTTAATCACGCGGAGAAGTTCCGCAATCAACTTTTCATGATTATATGAAGGTATCACGCAAAGCGGCGTCGCGATCGTTTCAAGCGGATCGCAGGTTGCGACGCCTGTACGGGCTACACCGTAGTCGATCGCAAGTATCTTCATTTCTCGGATGCTTTCTGCATATAATCCACAACGTCGCCGACGGTGCGCATATTCATCGCGGCTTCATCGGGAATGACAATATTGAAATCGTCTTCGATGATCGTCAGCATATCGACGAGGTCGAGAGAATCCGCTCCGAGATCCTCGATTATTCTCGTATCGGCTGTTATCTGTGCCTCATCTATACCGAATTTTTCGGAAATCATCGGTTTTATTTTCTCCAAAAACATAAAAACTGCCCCTCTTACTATTGAAATATTTTTTCTTCCGTGATATAATTATTTATATTATAATCGGTCAAGCGGGATTTGTCAAGCCCCGAAAAAGAAAAAAAAGGACGTATATATGCGTAAATTATCGGTAAACCTCATTGATGAGGCAAGAGGCGCTTATGAGATCGCAGGCGCGGAGATCGATCTGAAAGATACCTTTGAATGCGGTCAGTGTTTCCGATGGAACTTCGTCGACGGCGCGTGGCAGGGAGTCGCGTGCGGAAAAGTCGTCCGAATGGCGCAGTCACAGGACGGAATAATTATCGAAAACACAACCGAATATGACATAAAAAATACATGGATCCCGTATCTTGACCTGAAACACGATTATGAACCCGCGCGTCGATCGTGCGAAGGGAACGAGTTTTTGACCGCGGCGGCGGAACACGGAAAAGGCATACGGATACTTCGCCAACCGCCCGAGGAAACCTTATTCTCTTTTATAATATCGGCAAACAACAACATAAAGCGCATCAAAAAGATCGTCGAAGCTTTCTGCGCGCTGTTCGGAGAGGAGATATGGGTCGGAAACAGCATTTTTTACGATTTTCCGAAAGCCGAAGCGCTGAGAAATGTGACGAAAGACGACCTGACTCTTATCCATGCGGGGTTCAGGGACAGATACATTGTCGATTGTGCGCAAAAACTCAATGACGAAAAAGACTTTTTGAAAACCGTTGCGGCTCTTCCGACGGATGAAGCGCGGGAAAAGCTGAAGCAGATAGCGGGCGTCGGAGACAAGGTCGCGGACTGCATTCTCCTTTTCGGGTTTCAGAGATACGAGGTCTTTCCGAAGGACGTGTGGATCAACCGCGTGACAAGAGAGATATTTCCCGACGGATTTTCGGAAAAGGATCTCGGAGAGAACGCGGGAATAATACAGCAATATATGTTTTATTTCGGACGGTCTAACCCCGAATTTCTGAGCAACGGAACATTTGACGCAAATCCGAGAATTTTTCCGCTCGACGAACGTCCCGATCTGATAAACGAAACCGCGCAGGCGCTTTTCGGAGAATTCGGAAGAAAAACAGAGAGCGAAGCGTTTTTCAAGAGAATGACCGAGATCAGCGCGGACAAAAACACACCGTTTCCCAAGACTTTCGTACTGACGGTAAGAGGGCGTTTTGCGGGCACCTGCGGTCTTTGGCGCAGTGACCTGATGTCAAGACAGGATCTTTGCCCGTGGCTGGCGTTTCTTTATGTCAAGCCCGAATACAGAAACAACCGGTTCGGCGCGCGTCTTCAAAAAACCGTTGTCGGATACGCCGAAACGCTCGGATACAAAAAAGTATATCTGTACACCGATTTGAAAAACTATTACGAAAAAACAGGCTGGAAACGGTTCGGAAAAGATCTCGAATGCGACGGTTCTTTCAAGAGCCTTTACGAGATCGGAACAGAAACTTATGAAGGAAATGCCGAAGACAGATAAAATAACCGAATACCTGAACGGCGGCATAAAACTCTCGGTATGCGACGAAACGGGTTCGACGAACGAGGATGCCAAAGCGTTTTTGAGAGGAAACGACGCCGAAAAACGTGTTTTTGTCGCAAATAAGCAGAACGCCGGAAAAGGTCGTTCGGGGAAAACCTTCTTTTCGCCCGAAAACGGAATATACATGACGGCGGTACTGCCGAACGTCAACCTTTTCGAGCCCGGAAAAACAACGACTTTCGCCGCGGTGTGCGTATGCCGTGCGATAGAAGTTCTGACAGACAAAAAGCCGTCGATCAAATGGGTCAACGACATTTATCTGAACGGGCGCAAGATCTGCGGTATTCTCTGCGAAGCCGTTCCCGAAAAGAATGCGGCAATAGTCGGCATCGGACTGAATTTTCGCGGGAACGTCCGGTACCTGCCGGACGAATTAAAAGACAAGGCGGGCTATCTGTTCGGCGAAGGCGAAGACGGAGACAGAGAAAGACTTATCGCTCAAATAGCAAACGGGCTTTATACAAGCGCGTTCGATATAAACGAATACAAAAAGCGTATGTTCCTGCTCGGGAAAGTCGTTGTTTACGAAAAGAACGGAAAAAAACACGAGGCTACGGCAATAGACGTTGACGACGGCGGGCGGCTCGTTGTTGAAGAAAACGGAAAAATAACAAGGCTTGACTCAGGTGAAGTCAGCGTGAAATGGAAAGTATTATGAAAAACGAAAAGATCAGAACACTTGTTTACATCGCGCTTATCGCGGCGATCATTTGCGTCACGGCGCCGTGGGCGATACCTAATCCGATATCGCCTTCGATACCGTTTACTCTCGCAATATTTGTAATTGCGCTGTTTTCGCTGATATTCGGGGCAAAAGTCTCGGTTCCCGCAACTGCGCTGTATATCGTACTCGGCGCACTCGGCGTTCCCGTATTCTCGGGTTTTGCGGGTGGATTTGCGAAACTTGCGGGACCGACGGGCGGTTACATCGTCGGCTTTATCGGTCTTGCGTTCCTCGCGGGGCTGACCGCTTATCCGAAATTTTCGGCGATGTGGAAAAAAATCCCCCTGCTGATCGCGGGGCTCGCCGTTGCTTACGCGTTCGGCACGGTATGGTTTATGATAAGCACGGGTACGGGTCTCATTCCGTCGCTTATGCTCTGCGTCGTTCCGTACATTCCGTTCGACCTCGCAAAACTCGCGCTGGCGCTCGGCTTGTCCTCGCTTGTCAGAAGCCGTCTCGGAAAGAGAGTTAAGGTCTGATAAGCAGGATCGGAAAAAGTGTGAATATCTGAAAATATTAAAATCGGTGAGTCCGTGAACTCACCGATTTTTTATTTTTCCGATTGGTACGTCTCATATTCGGGAAGGTCGCCGTCGAAAGAAACGATTGCGCAGGACAGAGGCTCGATCCGCTTTTCGGCTGTTCTTTCGCCGTTCAGCAGATCGTTGACGGGACAGTCAAAGCAGACCGTAAACTCTTTTTCGGAGCGGTTGACAAAGGTCATGACTCCCCCGCCCTTATTTTTCCGTTCGAGCACGGCGAAGTCGGCATTCGCTTCCCGTATCAGGAAATCGCCGTCCGCAAACGCGTCGTTTTCGGCACGGATAACGGAAAGCGCGCGGATAAAATCGCTTATCTCGCAGTTTTCGCGTCCCCACGGGAACGGGCGGCGGTTGAACGGATCGTGATACCCTTCCATTCCCGCCTCGTCGCCGTAAAAAACGCACGGAATGCCGGGAACGGTGAATACGATCGCAAACGCGAGTCTGACAAGTTTCGTTCCCCTTTCACGTTCCTCGGAAGTCATTTTGAGCGTTGCGAGTTCTCTGTTCGTTTTTCCGTCGGACGGCGCACCCGCAAGCGCTGTCATTATGCGTTCGGTGTCGTGCGTGCCGAGAAAATTCATCAGAAGTCGGACGGCAAACGGCGGATAAGTCCCGTAAACATCGTTAAGAAGAGCCCTGAACGTCCCGTAATCGCCGTTCTTCAGATATTCGATAACAGCCTTCCTGAGGGGATAATTCATAACGGAATCAAGTTCTTTTCCGCGGAAATATTCGCGTCGGACGCCGTAAGAGACCTTGTTGGAAGCGTTTTCCCATACTTCGCCGTAAAGCACGGAATCGGGGTCTTCACGTTTCATCGTTTCGCGGATCTCGCATATAAACCCGTCGCTCAGTTCATCGGCGACGTCAAGTCTGAACCCGCGGATCCCCTTCCTCATCCATTTTTCGATAACACCGCCTTCGCCGCAGATGAATTTCCGATATGACGGTTCGTCGCAACGGACGCGCGGAAGTATCCTGATTCCCCACCAACACTCGTAATCGTCGGGAAAGTTTCTGAATGTGTACCAGCCGAAATAGGGTGACTGTTTGCTCTGATACGCGCCGACGGAAGGATATGTTCCGCGTCGGTTGAAATAAACGCTGTCGTCTCCCGTATGATTGAAAACGCCGTCAAGAATTATCCCGATCCCGCGTTTTTTCGCCTCGGACACAAGATATTCGAGCGCTTCGTCGCCGCCGAAAGAAGGATCGACTTTCATATAATCGCCCGTATCGTATTTATGATTTGAGTAAGCATCGAATATCGGGCTGAGATAGATCAGTTCCGTGCCGAGACTTTTGATGTAATCGAGTTTTTCGACAATGCCGTAAAGGTCGCCGCCGAATACCGTGTTGTTTTTCAGAAAGCCGCCGTTATTTTCGGCGTATTCCGGCACTCCGTTTTCCCAATCCTCATTCAGAACGGATGTTTTTTTTACTTCGCACTTTCCGCTTCGGCAAAAACGGTCAACGAAAATATGATAAATGATCCCTCTCGGAGCGTATGCGCGATCACCGCCGCCGCCGTAAACAAGCAACTGTCTTTCGGACGGGAGCGCGTTCACCGCAAGCGGCGAAAAGCCGTCGGAAACGCAATATCTTTCGCCGTAATATGTCTTAAACTCATATCTGTAAAAGAAAAGTCCGCCGTTACTGTCACAGAAATCGGAAACCTTTATCTCCGCCTCAAAAACATCGTGTCCGTTTTCAAATGTTATCCATTCAAGCGAAACGGAAACACCGCCGTGTTTTCCGAAATCCTCGTCCGCTCTTAAACGAAAAACGCCGTCGTATGCGCCGTAAATACGGGCTATAAAAACTCTGAAAACGGCGGTCGATCCCGACGGAAGCGCGGAAGCGACGACGGGTGTAAGCCCGCCGTCGCGTTTTATTAAGATCTGTTCGTGAGAAAACATTCTGTTCATCATTTAACGGGTGCGATATGCCAGATATTCTCCGCATACTCCCGAATACTTCTGTCTGCCGAGAAATAACCGGAATTCGCAATGTTCATCAGAGACTTTTTCAGCCATGCGTCGCGGTCGGAATAATCGGAGACCATGCGGTCGAAGGTGTTTTTGTACGACTCGTAATCGGCAAGGCACATATACGGATCGGCGACGCCGTTCGTCGACGTCAGATACGTCGCAATGTTGGAAAAGTCTTTGCCGTTAAAACCTTCGCTTATTCTGTCGATCGTTGCGCGAAGGCGAGCGTTTGACATATAATACTTCGCCGAAACATAGCCGTTTCTCCAAAGATCCTCGACCTCTTTTGCGTTGAGCCCGAAGATATATATATTTTCGTCCCCTACCGCGTCCTTCATCTCGACGTTCGCGCCGTCGAGAGTTCCGAGCGTCAGCGCGCCGTTTATCATGAATTTCATGCATCCCGTGCCGCTCGCCTCTTTGCCCGCGAGCGAAATCTGCTCGCTGATGTCCGAGGCGGGCATCAGAATTTCGGCGGTGCTGACATTGTAATCTTCAAGGTAAATGACCTTTATGAATTTACGGAGCAATTCATCGCCGTCGATATCCTTGCCGAGATTCCAGATAAGGCTTATAATATTCTTTGCCATATAATAACTCGGCGCGGCTTTTCCTCCGAACACAAACGTCATGGGCTCGTAATTTCCGTTCGGATCGTCCCGTATCTCAAGACATCTGTTGATTATCTTCAACGCATTCAGAAGTTGACGCTTATACTCGTGCATACGCTTGACCTGAACATCGAAGATCGAGTTCGGATCGATTTTTTCACCGGTCTTTTCCAAAATACGGTTCGAGAAATTGATCTTGTTTTCCTTTTTGATCGCTTCGAGTCTCGAAAGCACGCTTCGGTCGTCTTTGAACTCCTCGAATTTTTTCAGCGTTTCCGGCTGTTTTCTGTACTGCGTTCCGACAGTCTCGTCAAGCAGAGCAGTCAGCCCCGGATTTGAATAACAAAGCCAGCGTCTGTGAGCGATACCGTTCGTCACGTTCGTGAATTTGTCGGGCATCGCTTTGTAATAATCGTGAAAGACGGTATCTTTCAGTATCTCGGAATGAAGTTTTGAAACGCCGTTGACGGTATGCGAGCCGATAACGCTCAGATTAGCCATTCTGACCTGTCCGTTTGCGATCACCGCCATGCGGGAGATCCTGTCCCAATCACCCGGATACAAATTCCACATATCCGCGCAAAAACGCCTGTTTATTTCCTCAATGATCATATACAGACGCGGAAGGCGGAGCCTGAATATGTTTTCGTTCCAGCATTCAAGCGCCTCGGGCATAACGGTATGGTTCGTGTAAGAGACCGTCGATTTTACGATGTTCCACGCGTCTTCCCACGAATACGAATAAATATCCATAAATATCCGCATCATCTCGGGAATGCAGACGGCAGGATGAGTGTCGTTGATATGGATCGCGACCTTTTCGGAAAAATTGCGGAGCGTTCCGTACATTGCAAGATGATCGGCGATTATGCTTTGAAGCGACGCGGAAACAAAAAAGTACTGCTGGCTGAGCCTGAGCATCTTTCCTTCGGGCGTCGCGTCCGCGGGATAGAGAACTTTCGAGATGACCTCGGCGTTGTTGTTCTCCTCCATCGCTTTGATATATTCGCCCTGCGAAAACAGTTTCATATTAAAATTATTGACGTTTTCCGCTTTCCAAAGGCGAAGTGTGCTGACGGCACTGCAATCCGCGCCCGAGATCATCATGTCGTAAGGAACAGCCTGTATCTCCTCATAGTCGGTATTGACGATCTCGCACCTTCCGTTGTTCCATTTTTCGGAAACCGTGCCTCCGAAACGGATGCTCATCGTCTTATCTGTTCTCGGAACGAGCCATACGCCCGCGCCGTCCATCCAGACATCGGGCAGTTCGACCTGAGAACCGTCAACGATGCGCTGTTTGAAAAGCCCGTATTCATAGCATATCGAAAATCCCATTGCGGGATAATCCTGCGTCGTCAGCGCATCCATAAAGCATGCGGCAAGTCTGCCGAGACCGCCGTTGCCGAGCCCCGGATCGGGTTCGCGGACATACAGCTTTTCTATATCAAAGCCGAGATCGGACAGCACGGACGCGTATTCGTCCGCAAGTCCGAGATTGCGCAGATTGTTTTTCAGCGATCTGCCGATGAGAAATTCCATGCAGAGATAATAAACTCTCTTCGGATGGTTTTTCTTGATCGCTTTTTTATATTCCGCTTTTTTGTTCGTCAGAATATCTCTGACGGTCAGTATGACCGACTTGTATATCTGTGTTTCGGTCGCGTCGGTCAGCGCGCACCCGAAATATCTCGAAACTTTGCTTTCGAGAGCCTTTTTGATCTCCTCTTTTACGTTTTTCTCCATTACCTTTGCTTGTTGTCCTTTCAGAATTTTCCGTCCCGCCGTCACTGTCACGGCAGAGTTTTAACGGGTTTGCTGTGCCGTATCCTCATAGAGTTTAAGATATTTTTCCGCAGACACGTTCCATGAAAAGTCCGTTTTCATCGCGTGCGTCGCAAATTCCGTCCAAGATTTTTCATCGCGGTAAAGTTCAACCGCGCGCAGAACTGCGTCTTTCATCTCGTGAGCGTTGTAATTCGCGAAAGTGAAGCCGTTACCGCTCCCGTCAAATTTGTTATACGGCTTGATCGTGTCGTATAGCCCGCCCGTTTCTCTGACAACGGGAACGGTTCCGTACCGTGACGCGATCATCTGAGAAAGTCCGCACGGTTCCGACAGCGACGGCATCAGGAAGATGTCCGAGCCCGCGTATACAAGTTTCGAAAAAGCCTTGTCGTAACAAAGATTTATGCTTGCCTTGCCCGGATACTTATCCGCGATATATCTGAAAAAGTTTTCGAGTTCGTGTTCACCCGTACCGAGCAAAACAAACTGAACGTCATTTGTCAGAATTTCTTCGAGTACGTATCGGACAAGATCGAAGCCTTTGTGCGCGGCAAGGCGCGACACCATACATATTACGGGAACTTTCGGATCGACCCGAAGCGAGCACTTTTCCTGAAGCGCCTTTTTATTCGCGGCTTTTTTGCCGAAAGTTTTTGCCGAATAGTTGACAGGAATCTCCGTGTCGGTTTCGGGATTATAATAATTCACGTCTATTCCGTTGACAATGCCGCAGGTCTTGAATCTGTAAGCGTTCAAGATCGGCGAAAGCCCTTCGGAATAATAATCGGTCATTATCTCTTCCGCGTAACGCGGGCTGACCGTTGTGACCTTATCGGCGCAAACGACGGCGCCTTTGGTCAGGTTTATATCTCCGTCAAATTCAACGATCTTTTTGTCGTCTCCCGACAACTCGAAAACATCTCCGAGGATATCGAAGCCGTATCTGCCCTGATACCCTATATTGTGGATGGTATAGACCGCGCGTATATTCGCAAACGCCGCGTTATTATTATATTTCCGTTTCAGATATATGACAGTCAGGGCGCTCTGCCAGTCGTTTGCGTGCAGAATATCGGGATGAAAATCCACAATATTCATCATCTCCATAACGGCCTTGCAGAAAAACGCAAAACGCTCCGCGTCGTCGTATTCGCCGTACAGAGGACCGCGGCAGAAATAATACTCATTGTCGATGAAATAATACTTCACGCCCTTGTCGGTAAGACTCCATATCCCGCAATACTGCCAGCGCCACGCAAGGCTGACATAGGTTTCGTATTCCCGTGTCATTTTTGACAGGAATTTTTTCTTAACCGTTCTGTACATCGGCATGACTACGCGAACATCGCCGTCATTTCCGAGTTTTTCGGCGACAGCCGCGGGCAACGAACCGAGAACGTCGGCAAGTCCTCCTGTCGAAGCATACGGAAGCACCTCGGAGCCGACATATAATATTTTTTTCATATTTACACCTCTTTTCGGAGCGCGTTACGGGAGATCCCGTCGCATTCAGCCTATCGACTTACCTTTCGCGATATAACTTGCAAGCTGTTGATGTCCGCTCAGTTCCACACCGTCGCAGATGACCGCGTTTTTGTCGGCGAGAACATAATTCAGATGGACATCGGTGCCTGTGAACACATCCTGAAACAGAATTGAATTCTTTATGACCGTCCCTTTCCCGACTTTCACGCCGCGGAACAAGATCGAATTGTCAACCTCTCCGAGAATGATGCAGTCGTCGGCGACAAGGCTGTTGCTGACTTTCGCGTCGTCGCTGATATAAGTCGGAGCGGAATTCTTGACTTTCGTGTAAACAGGTCTGTTCTTAACATTGAAAAGTGCCATACGCGACGCTTTGTTCGCGATAAGATCGAGACTGCATTTGAAATAATCGTTCAGAGATGACATACAGGCATAGTAACCCGAAAACTCGTAAACGACATATTTTCTGTCGTAAGTATGATTTGTCATTATATCTCTCGTCAGGCTTCTGTAACCGTGAGAGATAGCGTCGGCGACAAGTTCAAGCAGATAAGATCTGTTGATAACGAGGATATTCAGATTTACGTGTGCTTTTCCCGAATATATAGGGCTGTAAGAAATAACGTCCGTTATTCTTCCCTCGTCGTCCGCTTCAAAAAGAACGCTCTTTGAGGCGATCTCGCTGTCAACATCGACAAGCCGCGTCGCGACGGTTATATCCGCGCCGTTTCTGACATGATATTCGATCATGTCGTTCAGATCGATGTTGCATATAACGTCGCAGTCGGAAAGAACGACATAATCCGCGTTGATGTGAGTGATCGAATAATTAACGTTTTTAAGCGCTTCGAGACGCGTCGGATATACGGAAGAGATCGGAGCCCCCGCCGATACATACGGAGGAACGATCTTGACACCTCCCGAACGTCTTGCAAGATCCCAGTCCTTGCCCGATCCGATATGATCCATCAAAGACTGATAATTATACTGTGTGACTATTCTTATATCGGTTATATTTGAGTTGACCATATTTGAAAGGGTAAAATCTATAAGCCTGTATTTGCCCGCGAAAGGTACGGAAGCCATTGTCCTGTTTCTTGTGAGTTCGGGGATGTTGCTGTCATGTATATTTGAAAAAATGATCCCTGCCGTTGTCATAATTCTCTCCCTTTCGTTTAATTGTTTTTCGACGCGGATCCGACCATTTCGCCGTCGGGTATCACGCTTCCCGCTTCAACGACAAGCCCTTCTCCGACAACGGCAAGCCCGCGTGCGGAAGCGCGTTCTTTTCCGACCGACGCGTTCTCACAGATAACGGTATCGCTGTCTATAATACTGTATTCGACTCTCGCCCCCGCTTTCACGGTCACATCGGTCATCAGCACGGAATCGCGCACAACCGCGCCCTCTTCAACGGTCACGCCGTTTGAAAGTACGCTGTTGATGACGGTTCCGCGAATGTCGCAGCCTTCGGTTATAAGAGAATTCTTGACCGTTGCCGTTTCGGATATAAAGTGCGGAGGAAGGTTGTTGTTTCTGGAATAGATCCTCCAATCCTTTGTGTGAAGATCGAATTCGGGGTTCGTTCCGAGAAGATCCATATTCGCTTCCCACAGGCTTGTCAGCGTTCCGACGTCTTTCCAATATCCTTCAAACGGATATGCTACCATTTTTCTTCCGTCGTTCAGCATCGCGGGAATAACGTTCTTTCCGAAATCTTTCGCCGACTCCGGATCTGCGTCATCCTTTGTCAGATACTCTTCAAGGAGTTTTTTGGTAAAGATATAAATGCCCATGGATGCCTTTGTGCTTTTCGGGTGCTTCGGTTTTTCCTCGAATTCGACGATCCGTCCGGTCTCATCCGTATTCATGATCCCGAAACGGCTCGCCTGATCGAGGGGCACATTCAAAACGGCGATTGTGCAATCCGCGCCCGATTTCTTATGCGCGTCCAGCATTTTCGCGTAATCCATCTTATAAATATGATCTCCGGAAAGGATCAGCACATAATCCGGGTCGTAACGGTTGATAAACTGCATATTCTGATATATGGCGTTCGCCGTTCCCTTATACCAGTCCGCGCCGTTCTTTCCCTGATAGGGAGGAAGAACCATTACGCCTCCGTTAAGTCTGTCAAGATCCCACGGCTGCCCGTTGCCGATATATTCGTTGAGAACCATCGGCTGATATTGCGTGAGAACACCGACGGTGTCTATGCCCGAATTGACGCAATTCGACATCGGAAAGTCGATGATCCTGTATTTCCCGCCGAAAAGCACCGCGGGCTTTGCCGTCTTCTCGGTCAGAGTGTAAAGACGGCTGCCCTGTCCTCCCGCGAGAAGCATCGCGACACATTCCTTTTTCGTGTTCATATCGTACCTCCGTGCTTAATTTTTTATATCTTTTTCGCTTTATTTATCCTGCCTTTATTTCTTTTTCGGATCAGAGAAAATAATTCCGCCGTATGCGGGTATATCCGTCTCAATATAATACCTGTCGGTATTATCGTCCTTTTTTGCACCGAATACTTTTTTTGTCAAAGTTCCTTTCCCGCCGAAATTTTCGTCATCCGAACAAAAAACAACGCGGTAATTTCCCTTCGCGGGGACTTTGAGCCTGAACCGCTCACGGGTGACGGGAGAAAAATTAACGATAACGCTCAAACTGCTGCCGTCGATCGCTTTGCGCCGATATGTCACGATGTTCAGATCGCGCAGATCAGCATCGATCCATTCAAAGCCGTCCCAGCCGTCATCGATCTGCCAAAGAGCCTTGTTCTGAAGGTAAAAATTATTCAGCCGAGCCGTAAATTCAAGCATTTTTTCATGCGCGGGGTATCCGAGCATGAACCATTCGAGTTGATTTTGATAATCCCATTCGCGGAACGGCGCAAATTCCGTTCCCATAAACGTCATTTTTTTGCCGGGCAGAGTCATCATGTAAACGAGGAAAGCGCGCATACAGGCAAACTTGTCCTCATATTCGCCGAACATCTTGTCAAGCAATGACTTTTTCCCGTGAACCACTTCGTCATGCGAAACGGGAAGAATGAAATTCTCCGAAAAAGCATACATCAGCGGAAAAGTCAGTTTTTCGTGATCGTATTTTCTGAAAAGCGGATCGCGGGAAACGTAATCGAACATATCGTTCGCCCAGCCCATATTCCACTTGAAGTTGAAGCCGAGACCGCCTTTGTCGGTGGGCGCGGTGACCATCGGCCATGCAGTCGATTCCTCCGCGATCATCAGAATATCTCCGAACTCTCCGAATACGGCGGCATTCAGTTTTCTGAAAAACGATACGGCTTCGAGGTTTTTGTTCTCCCCGTATACGTTCGGGATCCATTCACCCGGTTTGCGGTCGTAATCAAGATAAAGCATGGAAGCGACAGCGTCTGTTCTCAGCCCGTCGAGATGAAACTCGCGAAGCCAATAAAGAGCGTTGGATATAAGAAAAGACTGAACCTCGGGTCTTCCGACGTCAAAGCAACGCGTTCCCCAGCCCTTATGTTCCATTCTGTCATTGCCCGTATATTCGTAAAGCGGATGGCCGTCGAACTCATAAAGACCGTGAGCGTCCTTCGGGAAATGGGCGGGAACCCAGTCAAGGATAACGCCGACTCCCGCAGAGTGAAGTTTGTTTACGAAATATCTGAAATCGTCCGGCGTTCCGAAACGTGAAGTGGGCGCATAATACCCGCAGCACTGATACCCCCACGAGCCGTCGTACGGATATTCCGCTATCGGCATAAGTTCAACATAGGTATATCCGAGGTGTTTGACGTAAGGTACGAGCAGATCGGCGATCTCACGATAATTCAGATAATGCTGCCCGTCCGTGTTTTCCGCCCCGTCTCTCGTGCGCCATGATCCGAGATGCATTTCATATATATTCAGCGGCGCGGAGTAAAAATGTCTGCCCTCCGAAAAGATGCTTTTTCTGTGTTCGAACCATTTTCCGTCGTTCCACTTGAAAGCGGAAATATCCGAGACGACAGACGCCGTTTTTTCAAGAGTCTGTGACTCAAAAGCATACGGATCGGCTTTATAACGGGTAACGCCGCCGCCCGTGACGCGGAATTTATAAAACTTTCCGACGAGAGAGTCATACGGAGCGTCAACGACCGCGCTCCATATTCCGTTTTCCGACACGCGCTCAAAAGGTATGCCGTTTTCCCAACCCGTGAAATCCGAAACGAGGTCTATCGCATCGGCTCTCGGAGCCCATGTTCTGAAAACCGTCCTGTCTTTTCCGAGAGGATGGCACCCCATATATTCGTAGGCGCGGAAATTCGTTCCCTGATGAAACAGGTATACGGCGACTTCGTTTTCCTTTTCGGTTGCGGTTACTTTTTCAGTCATACTTCCTCCGTATCATCCGATAAGACTTCTGACGGCGACAAAATCGACAACGAGCGCCGAGCGTCCGTCAAAAGTCGTGACCGCGCTCGTTTCGAGTGCCGCGGGAGATATGAGACGGAGCCCGTTGCCGAGAGAGCCGACAAGTACTTTCGCAAAACGGTACAAAGAGTTTATATCCATATTCGTTCTGACGTCGCGGACAAGAAGGCGGAGCATATTGTCGAGAGCCGAGAACGTGATCTTTTTATTTTCGTGTTTTACATCTAATCCCGAATTTGAGATGATGACATCGTATCCGAAATCCGCATCCGCGGCTGTTATAAGCTCCGCGGCGGAGCCGATATTCATTTTTCCCGTATCCGTCACGCTGAGTCCGAGCATCTTTCCGCAGGTCTGCGCAAGCCCCTCAATCCCTCGGCTGAAATAAACATTTCCGAGTTTGGTCATTCCGAGTTCATCGTCGAGAACGAGAAGATACGACGGAAGAGATACCACGGTGCAATTATGCGTTATACTGTCGGCAGACACCAGAAGGCAAAGGATCATTTCCGTCCTGTCGCTGTCCGTGCATACAAAAAGCATATTGCGAAGCGAAGAAGAATCGCGCGCGGAGTTGAATTCCGCATATCCTTTAAGACGTGTTTCGAGTTCTTCCGCCGTCGTATCAGCGGTATCTTTGAGTCCGAGCGGAGCGTTCGCGGTCTTATACGCTTTCGCGGCGTTCGACAGTTCGACATCGGTCAGACCGAGAGCCGAGGTATCTTTTCCCTGCCTGACAGCGTCCGCTATCTCTGAGTTGTTCAGATCATCCGAATACCCGATAACGTTCAGATGCGCATATCCGTAGCCGATGCACGCACCGGCAAATATCACGCAGGAAACAAGCATCACAAGAAAAAGTATAAGCAAAATTCGCGGGGTAAGCCAAAATCCTCCGAATTTTTTCATTCCGCATCACCTTCCCTTCCGTCCGATCTCGGAGAACGGGACACGGTCGCGCCGTTCGGGTCGGGAACGTTTTTTAACTGTTCGGCGGGTTCGTGCACATCATATTTTTCCGCCGTATGCGCTTTTCTCTTTTTCTTCTGAGCCGCAACGCACACAAAGCCGTCTCGGGTCTTCAGAAGAACGGCTTCGCCCGCAGAGAAGATCACATGGGACCGTCTGCCCTTTTTCCGTGTTTCGGGAAGCATTATATCTCCGCTTCGTATATCGGAGAGAGCGAATTTAGCGAAAGACAGCAAATTCGGCGCGCTTCGGATATAAAACCGTTTGCGGAAGACGCCGCAGGCGGCGACTTTGATCCCGCCGATACGGGTCTTATTGCGCACATAGGGAATAAAACTTCTGAATCCGACTTTTCCGAGCCTTCTTTTTTCGTTCGGCTTGAATTCAAGCCTTCCGTCGGACTCCGTCACATCAAAGGAAAGAAGCAGATAATTGCGTGTGAAACGGCTTTTGAACACATAACCGAGCGCGACAGCGAGCAGAATGAAAGGAATGAACGTAAACAGAACATACCTGCCGAACGGTTCGGGCATAACACAGACAGTCGCGCTGTTTCCGATGAGAACGTTGTCTTTTTCGGAATAAAACGTAAGTTTGACGGTTCTGTCGCCTGTTTTGAGAGTATATACCGAAAGCCAGCGTATGAAATACGAAAGAAAGCGGGAAGAAGTCAGACCGCAGATCCGGACGCGAACAGTTCCGTCTTCAAGTACCTCCGAAATAAAAGACAGGTCGTCCGCAGTGACCGAAAGATCAAGCGCGGCGACCTCGTCATGAGAAAGTTTAACACCCTTACGGAAAACCGAAAACTCAACATCCGTTCCCCCGACGAGTTCATCGCGGAAAACGGATTTCGGGGCGAATACGGACACGGAATACTCAAGATCGGAACTGTCGAAAATGAGTTCGGAGGCAGACTCATCCGCGGTTTTCCCGAAAGAAACAGCGGAAAAACCGAAAACACCGAACAGAATTATGACCGCGGCTAGGGCGGCAGAAAGACGAGTCCGCATAAAAATACCACCATGTCCGAACAAAACCGTTATATATAATTATTATAGCATATATTTTTTTGTTTAGCAATAGCACCGCACTATTTTTATTTAATCATTTTCAACAAAAAAGTAACCGTAATTTCCGTATTTGCAAAAAGTCGGGGTCAGATGACCCCGACTCTCAGAATGTGGCTTTTTCAATGACCGTCGCCGATACCGAAAGAGGCGTTTCGTTCTCGGACAATAAATCAAAGCCGTCAAAACGACCCGTCTCGAACGTGCGACAGACCTCGATCCGTGTTTTTGTGCGATTTCCGCTTTCATTCAGGCGTTTGACACAGCGTAGAGCCGCGGCGATGTTCACGGCGCGGGTGGTGAACAAAAGCGTGTTTTCTTCTCCGAATCTCCCGCAAAGCGAATAAACCTCGATACCCTCCTCTGCGAGAGAATGCAGAAACTCGGAGGTTTTTTTCATGTCGGCGCGATACATTATCTCCATTCTGCAATATTCGGAACATCCCCCTGTCACGGCAGTAAGCAATGTCTTCGCATCGCCGTGACAAGTTTTTGCCGTGACGCGTCGCTCATTTTTGCGAGAGGCAGCCGTACACGGTCGGAGCAGAGTCCGAGAAGAGATTGGGCAAATTTAACGGGAACGGGATTGACCTCGCAGAAAAGAGCATCTATCAGATCGCAGTAATCCGTCTGTATCGCCGCGGCGGTTTTGACATCCCCTTCAAAAAACGACATACAAAGTTCGTGAACCTGAACGGGACACACGTTTGCAAGAACGCTGATAACGCCTTTTGCGCCGAGCGAAAGCGACGGAGCGATCAGCGCGTCGTCCCCCGAATAAATATCAAGGTCATCGCGGCACAGCCCTGCGGTTCTGCACATGGCGGAAATATCGCCGTTAGCCTCTTTTATCGCGACCACATTCGGGATACGGCTGAGTTCCTCATATGTTTCGGGCAGGATATTCAGACCCGTGCGCGACGGGACATTGTAAACGATCATCGGGAGCGCGACACGCTCGGCGATATACGAATAATGTCCGACAAGTCCGCTTTGCGTCGTTTTGTTGTAATACGGAGTTACGAGCAAAAGAGCATCCACGCCGAGGTCAGCCGCTTTTTGCGACAGTTCCAGAGCGTGGACGGTGTTGTTACTTCCTGTTCCCGCGATGACGGGAATTTTTTTATCGACCTTTTTTGTACAGCGCGATATGAGCGCCGTTTTTTCCTCGTCTGTCAGAGTAGACGATTCTCCCGTTGTTCCGCATACGACGACGGCATCGGTCTTCCTTCCGAGAAGATATTCAAGAATACGATCAAACGAACAGAGATCGAGTGAATAATCTTCACGGAACGGGGTCGTTACTGCCGCCGCGGAACCGGTAAAAATCGGAACGTGAGGCAAAAAAGTCACCCTATTTCTTGATTTCGCCGCTCTCCCACATCGAGATGAGTTTGAGCGCGATCTGGACGGCGTTCGCCGCCGCGCCCTTTCGGATATTGTCCGCAACGACCCACATATTGAGAGCGTTGTCCGCGCTGTCGTCTCTTCTGAGCCTTCCGACATAAACCTCGTTTGTTCCCTTTGCGGTCACAGCCATGGGGTAAATGTTGTTCTTCGGATCGTCCTGAACGACAATTCCTTCAAACCCGGAAAGTTCTTTTCTGACGTCGTCAAGGTCGTAAGGCTTTTTAAGTTCGACGTTGATCGACTCGCTGTGGCAGTCAAAAACGGGAACGCGAACGGTCGTTGCGGTTATTCTGAGAGTGTCGTCGTGCAAGATCTTGCGCGTTTCGTTTATCATCTTTTTCTCTTCTTTTGTATATCCGTCGTCGCCGAACACGTCTATATGAGGCAGACAGTTGGAGAAGATCGGATACGGGAACTTCTTCGGAGGCTCACCGTTGATCCCGTTTTTAAGATCGTCGTAGCCCGCGACGCCCGCGCCGGACACCGCCTGATATGTCGAATAGACGATCCTCTTGATCCCGTACCTGTCATAAAGGGGTTTGAGAGCGACGACAGCCTGGATCGTCGAGCAGTTCGGGTTTGCGATGATGCCCTTGTTCAGTTTGATGTCCTCGGGATTGACTTCGGGAACAACGAGAGGAACTTCGGGATCCATACGCCACGCGGAACTGTTGTCGATAACAACGCATCCGTGCGCGGCGGCGATCGGCGAAAATTTCTCGCTCGTCGAACCGCCCGCAGAGAAGAGCGCGATGTCAAAGCCCTCGTCGAAACTGTGTTCGTTCAGTTCTCTGACCTCATACTCCCTGCCGAAGAATTCGAGTTTCTTTCCCGCCGAGCGTGCGGACGCGAACAATGTGTAATCCGCTTGCAGGTCGTACTCCTCGCAGACCTTCAAAAAGGTTCTGCCGACCATGCCCGTCGCGCCGACGATGGCGATTTTGAGATTTTGCATTTTGATCACTCCTATAATATACTACGAAAAAGTTTTATGTTTTGTTACCCGCACAATGTTGACAAAATCCTTCTCGTGCATTATAATATTGGAGTATATCACATTTTCGGCGCTTTGTCAACATTTTACCGAGGGAGATTCTTGAACAAAAGATGAGATTATCCGATTTTTATTATGACCTTCCGCAGGAGCTGATCGCACAGAAACCGCTTGACAGGAGAGACGGTTCCCGCCTGCTCTGTCTGAACAGACAGACGCACGAAACGGCGCATCGGCACTTTTCAGATATTCTCGAATACTTCAACGAGGGCGACTGCCTTGTTCTGAACGATTCCCGCGTTATTCCCGCCCGTCTTTACGCTGTCCGCAGAGATACGGGCGCGATTATCGAGGTCTTTCTTCTCCGTCCGACAGGCGGAGCGGATGTCTGGGAATGTCTGTGCAAACCGGGAAAGAAAACGAAGATCGGAACCGTCCTCGATATAGATGACGTTCAATGCGAAGTTCTCGATATAGCCGAAGACGGAAACAGAACGATCAGGTTCACTTACGACGGTGACGTTACTGAGCGTCTCAAACAACTCGGTGAAATGCCGCTTCCGCCTTATATTCACGAAAAACTCGCCGATGCGAACAGATATCAGACAGTTTACGCGAAATACGACGGCTCTGTCGCCGCGCCGACGGCGGGACTTCATTTCACGGAAGAACTTCTCGAAAAGATACGCGAAAAAGGCGTTGAGATCGGATATGTCACACTTCATGTCGGGCTCGGTACATTCAGACCCGTCAAGGTCGATGATCCGACAAAACATAAAATGCACAGCGAATATTACATACTCCCGCAGCAGACGGTTGACATGATAAACAGAACGAAAGCGCGCGGAGGAAAAGTCACGGCTGTCGGAACGACTTCTGTCCGTGTTCTCGAAACCGCGGGGCGGTCGCTTCCGCTGAAAGCGCAATCGGGAGAAACCGATATATTCATTTATCCGGGCTTTGAATTTCATGTCATTGACAGATTGATAACGAATTTTCACCTGCCGGAAAGTACGCTGATCATGCTCGTTTCCGCTCTTGTTGACAGAGAAACGATACTTGCGGCTTATGCCGAAGCAGTCAGGGAAAAATACAGATTTTTTTCGTTCGGCGACGCTATGTTTATTTATTAAAACAGCACGGTTTTACCGTTGAAAGGCAAAGCTATGTATACACTTATAAAACAGGAAGGCAACGCGCGTCTCGGAACGTTTGAGACGGTTCACGGAACGGTGCAGACGCCCGTTTTCATGAATGTCGGAACGGCGGGCGCGATCAAAGGCGCCGTCAGCGCGGACGATCTGAAAACGCTCGGATGTCAGGTCCTTCTCTGCAACACTTATCATCTGCACGTCAGACCGGGCGACAAACTCGTCGCGGAAGCGGGCGGTCTTCACAAATTCGTTCATTGGGATGCGCCTATTCTGACCGACAGCGGCGGTTTTCAGGTCTTTTCTCTCGCGCAACTCCGAAAGATTAAGGAAGAAGGCGTGACCTTCAACTGCCATCTCGACGGACACCGTATCTTTATGGGTCCCGAGGAAAGCATGCGGATACAGGCAAATCTCGGTTCGACGATAGCCATGGCGTTCGACGAATGTGTCGAAAATCCCGCCGAATACGGTTATGCGAAGAAATCGTGTGAAAGGACATACCGCTGGCTCGTCAGATGCAAGACGGAACTTGACAGGCTGAAAAGCGAAGGAACGGCGGTCAATCCGAAACAGATGCTTTGGGGTATAAATCAGGGCTGTACCTATGAAGATCTTCGCCGAACGCACATGAAAAACATCGCGACGCTCGACCTCGACGGTTACGCGATCGGAGGACTTGCCGTCGGAGAAAGCGCGGAGGAGATGTACAGGGTGATCGAAGCTGTCGAACCGTTTATGCCGAAGGACAAGCCGCGTTATCTTATGGGCGTCGGAACACCCGTCAATATCCTCGAAGCGGTATATCGCGGAATTGACTTCTTCGACTGCGTCATGCCGTCGAGAAACGCCCGCCACGGTCATCTTTTCACGTCAAAAGGCATAATCAACATCAAAAACGAAAAATACGCGCGCGATTTCTCCCCCATTGACGAAAATTGCGATTGCCCCGTGTGCGGAACATACTCGAAGGCGTATGTCAGACACCTGATAAAAGCCGACGAAATGCTCGGAATGAGGCTCGCGGTCATGCACAATCTTTTCTTCTACAACGATCTGATGAGAAAGATCAGACAGGCGCTTTCGGAAGGGCGATACGAAGAATTTTACCGCGAACAGCGCGAGATCCTCGGGGAAAGGATATGATTCTTTCGTAAAGTTTTATTTTCCCCTATTGCATTTGTTGCAAAAATATGCTAAAATAAGTATAATTATATTTTTCGGAGGAAACAGACATGAATTATTTGATAATGCTCGCAGAAGAAGCGACCACGCTCGATGTCAGCGGCGGCGGGAGCGCAAGCGTCTGGGACACGATAAAAGCTTACGGCTTTCCCGTTCTCATGATCGTCGGTCTCATTCTTGTTTTCTGGCTTCTGATCATCAGACCCCAGAAGAAGCAGGAAAAAGAGACGCAGAAGATGCGCAACAGCATTATGGTGGGAGACACGATAACGACTATCGGCGGTATCAACGGCATAGTCCGTCAGATCAAAGAAGACGAAGATCTGTATATAATCGAATCTTCTGCGGATAAATCCAAGATCGCCGTCAAGAGATGGGCTCTTCAATCCAAAGACGCTTCCGGTGCGGAGAGTCTTGCGGCGGAAAGCGCGGCTGCAGACGCGAAACTGAACGGCGAAAAGAAGAAGTAATTTCAAACACGGAATAATCGTTTCATAAACATCATATTCTTGTTTTGACAAGCGCATAATCATGTCGGTTTTCCGACGCGCTGAGATCGGGAGTGTGATGTTTATGAACTATTATGACAAAAAAGGCACGGATGTGCCGAAAACCGTACTGCTGCTCCGATTTCTGATCGGTATTCTGTGCGGCGGAGCCGTTTTTTGCGCGCTTATGAGCATTTTCGCGCTCATACTTTCATTTACTCGGCTGACCGATTCGTTCATGCCGCTTTTCGCGGGGCTGAGCGTCGCTCTCGGCTCGTTTTTCGGAGGATTTCTGACCGCAAAACTCATCGGGCGAAACGGACTTCGAAACGGGCTTGTCTGCGGAGCGGTCTACGCGCTCATTCATATTCTGTTCTGCGTTATACTTACGGGATTGGGAAATGTCGGAGCGCTCGTTTTTGTTTTCTTCGCCGTTGAACTGTGCGCGTCCGCGCTCGGAGGAATTTTCGGAGTAAACTCCGCAAAATAAGTCATACCGCATATTTTCTTCTCATAATTATTGACCGTGATAACTGTGAGAGGGTGCGGAGATGTTATTTGAGCGCAATTACAAAAACAATATTTTTCTGACCGTGCTCTGCGCTGTCGGAGCAGGTTTTCTGACAGGATGTCTTTATGTCGGTTTTTTCTGCGGAGGAAGGCTTTCTCAGATATGCGCCGTTTACAAGACCTCCTTTGAAGGCTCGGCGCAGATCGTTCCCACGGTGGCAGACGTGCTGTTTTTCACCGGTTCTTTATTTCTGCTCGGTCTTTCGCTTTACGGCTTCCGGGTCTGTGAAATATTCGTTTTTGCAAAAGCGATGACTTTCGGAATGCTTGCAAGCGCGTGTTACTGTCTGAACGGCGGCAAAGGCGCGATGATCGTCGCAACCGCAATTCTTCCGTATGCGTTTCTGCTTCTGACCGTGCTGTGTCTGTTCTGCACGGAAGCGACAGACCTTTCATATCACGTATACAGGGCGACGGACAGAAAAATTTTGAAAAGCCTTATAAAAAGGTATTGTTCCGTCAGCGCGGTGCTGTTTGCGGCGACGGCGATCCCCGTTCTGTGGCGCGTTTACATGGTGCCGCTCGCAATGAAATATATCTGTTCAACTTTTATCTGAGGACTGTTTATGAGTATTTGGTCGTTCAAAGACAAAATAGGTCCGGGGGTCAGCAAAAACGAAGCAAAAGCCCCCGCCTATATCAGATTTTTTAAAACATTTTTCACCAAGTTTCCGACCATGGTGGCATTGAACTTGCTGTATCTCTTTTGCTGTCTGCCGATAATCACGATCGGAGCGGCGACAGCGGCGCTGAACTACGTTATGAGGAACTACGTTCGGGGCGTTCACGTCGATCCGTATCACGATTTTCTGAGAAAATGCAGGGAGTGCTTCAAACAGGGCACGGCGGTAACGGTTCTGTATATCATTGTCGGCGTACTCGTCGGTTACGCTATCTCATGGTACCGCTCACAGTACACGACGGGCGGAGGTTTCGGATTTGCGTTGCTGTTCGGACTGATGCTCCTGATCGTGCTTCTTGCGGCAGGCTCTCTCCCCTATCTGTTCCCGATGATGGTCTCGTTCGACCTTCCGCTCATGCAACTGATAAGAAACAGTCTGATACTCTGCACCGCGAAGATCTTCCGCACACTCGGAATACTTCTTTTTTCGGTCGTTTTTCTCGGAGCGTTTGCCTATTTCTGGCAGATCGGGCTTATCTTCCTTTTGCTGACCAACTTCTCGCTTGTTTTTCTTCTCAACAATTTCGCGGTATACCCCGTTCTTGTCAAATATATCGCGAAGGAAGATGAGAAAGATGATAACACAGACAACGGCGACGACGAAGAACAGATCTTTACCGACACCGTAAAATAATCAGATACAAAAAAATTTCGCCGCGTATCGGAAGATACGCGGCTTATCTGTTTCAGCAAAAATGAGAAAAATCACTCCGCAATTTTTTTCAGATTCGGAATATCGGAAACAAGATATTCCGCGAAACGGTTCAATGCGTCGGTCGGATCTTCTATCGGAACGGAAATGCGTGTAAGAGCATAGAGAACAGCCGCCATTCCGAAGCACAAACCGAATACGACCGAATGAAACAGCGGATCCCACGAAAAAGGTGTTTCGTTTCCGAGAGCAATGAGATATTGCGCTATCGGCGGCAAGACGATACCGCAGAGGAGAAGCAAAACCGAATAAAAAGGCACGGGTAAAAACTTATGCCACCCGTTTACAATGATGACATCAACAAGCGTCTTTTCGTTATTCTTTTTTATGCGGAACTCAATACATACACGCTTCCCGAAAATGATTTCGGGGCGTTCCTTCCCGTTTTTTCCTTTTCTCGAACCGCAAACGAATGTCGGATAAGCCGCGTTTTCAACCGACCGAAAATAAAAATCATCTTTCGATGAAGAACTCTCGCTCATATAGCGATGATATGTTTTATCGATCCGCTCTTCTACATCGCCGACGGATTCCGAAGTCTCATATTTCAAAACCGTTTTAATTCCCATTTCCGCATTCCCCTTTTCGGTCTCACAGTAAGTTTTCATTGACTTTTTCTCTTTGCTTTGATTATATCATATCTGAACCAAAAAAGCAATATCATATCAGCCGTTATTTTCTCATATAGATTAACAGACGAAACGATGCGGAGGTCTTTTATATGCGCGTAAACGAATTGCGGTGCAAGGAGGTCGTCAACGTGAAGGACGGCGCAAGGCTCGGCCTCGTTGACGATGTGGAATTCACGCTTCCGAACGGGGAGATCTGCGCAATAACCGTCCTCGGTCGGGCGCGGTTTTTCGGGCTCTTCGGTCGCGGAGACGAAATCTATATAAAATGGTGCGACATCCAAAAGATCGGAAAAGACGCCGTTCTCGTCTGCATAGAACCGCCAAATAACAACTGCGGAAAAAGCGGCTTTTTTTCATCTTTATTCAAATAAACGGAGACGGTGGATATGAAGAAAATTCTTTGTTTTGTTCTTATATCGGTAATTCTCTCGGTCTGCGCCGTAACGCTCCGCGCGGACGAAACGGATCTTGAATTGAAGACGTTTTCCGATGTTTCGGATTATCTTTCAAGCGTCGAGGCGGAAGCACACGAAGTCAAACTCGAACTGACTGCGGCGTCCGCCGTTCTCATGGAAGCATCAACGGGAAAAATACTCTATTCATCGAACTGCGACGAGCGGCACGCGCCGGCAAGCGTGACGAAAGTCATGACGCTTCTTATAATCATGGAAGAACTCGATAAAGGGACGTTCACAACAGCCGATACGGTCACGACGAGCGAGCACGCGGCATCGATGGGCGGCACGCAGATATATCTCGAAGTCGGCGAAGAAATGAGCGTCAACGACATGATAAAAGCCATCGCCGTTCCGAGCGCGAACGACGCGACAGTCGCAATGGCGGAGTTTGTCGCGGGATCGGAAGAAGGGTTCGTTGCTCTGATGAACGAGCACGCCGCGGCTCTCGGGATGGACGGAACGCATTTCACGAACTGTACGGGACTTTTCGACGACAACGATCATTACACAACGGCGAAGGATATGGCGATCATGACCCGCGCACTGCTTCAACACGAACGGATATTTGAATATACGACGATATGGATGGATACCCTGCGCGACGGCAAATTCGGACTCGCGAACACAAACAAAATGCTTCGGACTTACAGCGGCATGAACGGAATGAAAACAGGCTATACACAACTCGCGAAGCACTGTTTCAGCGGCACCGCGAAGCGGGACGGAATGCAGTTGATCGCGACCGTTATGGGCGCGCCGTCGGCAAAAGACAAGTTCAAGGACACGGCAAAACTGCTCGACTTCGGGTTTGCCAACTTCTCCGTCTACTCATCTCCCGCAGAGGAGCTTTCCCCCATCACGGTGCTGAAAGGCACATCGGACAGCATCGGCGTTCGTGAGGCGGAAGGGCTCAACCTGCTCGTGCCGAAAGGCAAGGAACGTTCCGTGCAAAAAAGTGTGACCGTTGAGGAAAAACTGACAGCGCCGATCGAAGCGGGAACAGAGGTCGGAACCGTCACATACACCATGAACGGAGAGACGATCGCAACGTTCCCGATCGTTACGACCGAGAAAGTCCCGTCCGCGGGCTTCGCAACGTATTTCAGAAAACTGTTTTCGTTCATAACAAGCTGACAGAGCGTCCGCATATCCACAAAAATTCACAATTCCAAAGTTTTTTTTGCTCCGTTGCTATTGACAACACCCGCTTTGTGTGGTATAATTCTTTAGCAACGGAGTTGATTTGTCGAAGGTCTGCGGGTGTGGCGGAATCGGCAGACGCGTCGGATTTAGGATCCGATGTCACAGACGTGGGGGTTCAAGTCCCTTCATCCGCACCAAAACTCCGAGCAAACCGAAAAACATTTTCAAGTTTTTCCTTTCTTTTTATTTCATAATTCGCGGGTATGGCGGAATTGGCAGACGCGTTAGATTCAGGTTCTAATGGTCGCAAGGCTGTGCAGGTTCAAGTCCTGTTACCCGCACCATCATAGACAAACCTGTTTCAAGGTATTTATGAAGCAGGTTTGTTTTTTTTATTCAAAAAATGATAATTTTCAAATGCGGATAAAGCCAAGAAAAACGA
>OLPF01000606.1_pt1 | contig 36443 bp, 30 predicted proteins | sample 1673121 | NCBI WGS metagenome assembly OLPF01 (sample SAMEA3136756, study PRJEB25190) | human gut metagenome
CACCATCAAGATCAAGCAGGTCCGCAGCACCAACGGTTGCAAGCAGGACCAGGTCAGGACCATCAAGGCCCTCGGCCTCGGGAAGATCAACCGCACCCGCGAGCTTCCCGACAACGAATCTGTCCGCGGAATGATCTTCAAGGTCAAGCACCTTGTTGAGATTGTAGAGGAGTAAGCAATGCAGCTTCATGACCTCACCCCCGCAGAGGGGTCGACTCACCGCCGCAAGCGCATCGGCCGCGGCAACTCCTCTGGTCACGGCACCACGGCGGGTCGCGGCCAGAAGGGCCAGCTCTCCCGCTCCGGCGGCGGCAAGGGCTCGGGCTTCGAGGGCGGCCAGACCCCGCTCGCGATGCGCCTGCCCAAGCTCCCGGGCTTCCGTAACCCGCGTCGCATCGAGTTCGCTCCCGTGAACATCGCCCGCCTCGACGAGAAGTTCGAGGACGGCGCGGTGATCGACGGCGCAGCGCTCAAGGCTGCCGGCATCATCAAGAAGGAATTCCAGCCGGTGAAGATTCTTGCTGAGGGCGAGACCAGCAAGAAGTTCACGGTCCGCGTCGACAAGGTCTCCGCTGCCGCGCAGGCCAAGATCGAGGCGGCCGGCGGAAAGGTCGAGCTCCCGTGCTAACTGGCCTGAAGAACGCGTTCCGGATCAAAGATCTTCGGGACAAGATTCTCTTCACCATAGCGATGCTCATTGTGTACCGCATCGGTGCACATGTTCCTGTGCCCGGCGTCCCCTTCCAGGGGATGGCGGGCCTTTTGCCGACCGATGGCGCTATGGGGCTTCTTACGCTTTTCTCTGGTGGCGCGCTGAGCTACGTCTCGGTCTTCTCGCTTGGCATCATGCCCTACATCACGAGCTCCATCATCATGCAGCTCCTGCAGAGCGTGATTCCGAGCCTCCACGAGCTTGCCCGTGAGGGCGAGGTCGGCCAGACCAAGATCACGCAGTATTCTCGCTATCTCACGCTCGGCCTGTCCATCCTTAATTCGATCGGCTACCTGTTCCTGTTCAAGAGCTACGGCATCAGCTTCGCCGAGGCCGGCGCTCCCGAGGTCATCTTCGACATCATGGTCGTCGGCACGCTCACCGCGGGCTCGATGCTCATCATGTGGATCGGTGAGCTCATCACGCAGCGCGGCATCGGCAACGGCATGTCGCTCATCATCTTCGCGAACATCATGGCTGGCCTGCCGCAGTCCATCTTCTCCTCGCTTGGCGAGGGCACGATGGGCATCGTCGTCACTGTCGTGATCTTCGTCGTGATCCTGTGCGTGATCCCGTTCATCGTCTTCCTCGAGCGCGGCCAGCGCCGCATTCCGGTGCAGTACGCCAAGCGCGTTGTGGGCCGTCGCATGATGGGTGGTCAGTCGACCTACCTTCCCATCAAGGTCAACACCGCCGGCGTGGTGCCGATCATCTTCGCGAGCGCACTTCTGTACTTCCCTGCGCAGATCGCGGTCTTCTTCCCCAACGTCGATTGGGTACTGGCCGTGGCTAACGCGCTTGCCTCGGGCTGGATCAACTGGATCTTGAACGTCGTTCTGATCGTGTTCTTTGCGTACTTCTATACCTCGATGATTTTCAATCCCGAGGACACCGCGGAGAACCTCAAGCGTCAGGGTGGCTTTATCCCCGGCGTTCGCCCGGGCCGTGCCACCGCTGCCTATATCAAGAACGCGCTCAACAAGATCACGCTTCCGAGCGCCGTCTTCCTGGCGGTCATCGCGATCGTGCCGTCCATCATCTTCTCCTTCACGGGGAACCAGCTCATTCAGGCCTTCGGTGGCACCTCGGTGCTCATCATGGTGGGCGTGGTGCTCGATACGGTCGATAAGGTCGAGAGCCAGCTCAAGATGTATAACTACGACGGCTTCTTCAAGTAGGGCGGAGAGGAGTCACCCATGAATATCGTTCTGTTGGGCGCGCCCGGCGCCGGTAAGGGCACCGTGGCCCAGGAGCTCGTCGCCGATTACGGCGTCGCGCACATCTCAACCGGCGACCTTTTGCGTGCTGCCGTGAAGGGCGGCACCGAGCTCGGCCTCCAGGCGAAGCAGTACATGGATGCCGGCGAGCTTGTGCCCGATCAGCTCGTGATCGATCTTGTGAAGGAGCGCCTCGCTGCCGATGATGCCCAGAAGGGCTTCATCCTCGACGGCTTCCCGCGCAACACCATGCAGGCCGTGACGCTCGACTCCGAGCTTTCCGGGCTCGGTCGCACCATCGACTGCGCTCTGCTCATCGACGTCGAGCCCGCGATCATCATCGAGCGCCTCTCGTCGCGTCGCACCTGCCGCGCCTGCGGCCATACCGGTACCGCGACCGAGACCGTCTGCCCCGCCTGCGGTGGCGAGATGTACCAGCGCGATGACGATAAGCCCGAGACGATCCAGAACCGCCTCGATGTGTACGAGAAGAACACGAGCCCGCTCGTGGAGTACTATCGCGGCCAGGGTCTGCTCAAGAGCGTCAACGGCGCCCAGAGCATGGAAGCGGTCTACGCTGACGTAAAGGAAGCGCTCGGTCTATGATCAAGATCAAGACCCCTGAAGAAATCGAGCAGATGAAGAAGGCCGGGGCACTGTCCAAGATGGTGCTCCGGCACGTCGGTGCCATGGTGCGCCCTGGCGTTTCGACCTTTGAGCTCGATCAGCTTGCCGAGCAGATCATTCGCATGCACGGCGGCACGCCCGCGTTCAAGGGGTACGGCGGGTTCCCGGGCACCATCTGCGCATCGCTGAACGATGCCGTGGTGCACGGTATCCCCAACCCCGATGTGATCCTGCGCGATGGCGATATCCTCTCCATCGACACCGGAGCCATCGTCGACGGCTGGGTGGGCGACAACGCCTGGACCTTCTACGTCGGAAACCCCGCACCCGAGGTCAAGGCGCTGTGCGAAGTCACCCTCGACTGCCTCAAGGCGGGTATCGAGCAGGCCGTGCCGGGGAACCGCATCGGCGACATTGGCCATGCTGTTCAAAGCCTTGCCGAGAGCCATGGTTACGGCGTGCTTCGCGAGTACGTGGGACATGGCGTGGGCCGTGCGATGCACGAGGAGCCCAACGTTCCCAACTACGGCAAGAAGGGGAGGGGCATCACGCTCGAAGCCGGCATGGTCATCGCGATCGAGCCGATGATCACGCTCGGCACGCATCGCGTGAGCGTGGGGCCCGATGGCTGGATCGTGACCACGAACGACCATCTGCCCGCTGCCCACTACGAGAGCACCATCGCCATCACCAACGACGGACCGGTTGTTCTCACCCAAGATGCTCAGGGCCCGTGGTGCAGCTTGCAGGGTGGTGTGATGTAGTGATAAAGCGAACCCGGTTCGTTTTATCACTCTAGAACCTCCCCAGCATCTGTTTAGGGGAGTATGAAAGGGCGCTCTGCAGGAAGAATGTGGAGCGTTGACGAAAAATACATGAGGTGGTACCGCTCTGCGGTATCATTAGTCGCTGCTGTCGTTTCGAGAGAAAGATGTGCTTGTGAAGAAGGAAGACGCAATCGAACTCGAGGGTACGGTCACCGAGCCGCTTCCCAATGCGATGTTTCGTGTCGATCTGGGTAATGGTCATACGGTTCTCTGCTCCATCTCGGGCAAGATCCGTATGAACTATATCCGCATCCTTCCCGGTGACAAGGTCGTGGTGGAGCTTTCGCCCTACGATCTCACCCGTGGCCGCATCACCTATCGCTATAAATAGGCAGCGCACGCGCGCGACAGACCGCTCAGCTGTCGTGTGCGCAACCAGCCAGGTAATTCACGTCTGCGGCTGGACGAGTACATAGTAGGTTTGTTGGTTTGAGCACAACCGAAAGGAAGAACGATGAAGGTACGTCCTTCGGTCAAGAAGATGTGCGACAAGTGCAAGATTATCAGGCGCCATGGCAAGGTGCTCGTTATCTGCGAGAACCCGCGTCACAAGCAGCGTCAGGGTTAAGAGAGGAGATCCAAGTTGGCCCGTATCAGCGGTGTCGATCTGCCGCGTGAGAAGCGCGTCGAGATCGGTCTGACCTACATCTACGGCATCGGCCGCACCACGGCGTCTAAGATTTGCGCCGACACGAACATCAACCCGGATACCCGCGTCAAGGACCTTACCGAAGAAGAGGTCGACGTCATCCGTAAGTACATCGTCGAGAACCACATCATGGTGGAGGGCGACCTCCGTCGTGAGCGTAACCAGAACGTCAAGCGCCTCATGGACATCGGCTGCTATCGTGGCCTGCGTCACCGCAAGGGTCTTCCCGTCCGCGGCCAGCGCACCCACACCAACGCTCGTACCCGCAAGGGTCCGAAGCGCCAGATCGGTGCCAAGAAGAAGAAATAAGGAGCGCTTAACTGATGGCTACTGCTAAGAACAAGCGCGGCGCCGCTACTCGCGTCAAGCGCGCCGACCGCAAGAACATCTCCGTGGGACAGGCTCACATCCGTTCCACCTTCAACAACACGATCATCTCGATCACCGATCCGCAGGGCAACGTCATTGCCTGGAAGTCGGCGGGCCAGGTGGGCTTCAAGGGCTCTCGTAAGAGCACCCCGTTTGCCGCCCAGATGGCTGCCGAGGCCTGCGCCAAGGCCGCTATGGAGCACGGCATGCACAAGGTCGCCGTGTTCGTGAAGGGCCCGGGCTCCGGTCGCGAGACCGCCATCCGTTCCCTCCAGGCCGCCGGCCTCGAGGTCACGAGCATCCAGGACAAGACCCCCATCCCGCACAACGGCTGCCGCCCCAAGAAGCGTCGCCGCGTGTAACTGAAAGGATCGTATCAATATGGCAATCGACAGGACTCCTGTTCTTAAGCGCTGCCGCCAGCTCGGGGTCGATCCCATCGAGCTCGGTTACAGCAGCAAGAAGGAATCGAAGCGTCAGCCCAAGCGTCGTCGCAAGGAATCCGAGTACGGCGTCCAGCTGCGCGAGAAGCAGAAGGCTAAGTTCATCTACGGTGTGCTCGAGAAGCAGTTCCACCGTTACTATGAGCGCGCCCGTCGCATGAACGGCGTCACCGGCGAGAACCTGATGGTTCTCCTCGAGAGCCGTCTCGACAACGTGGTGTTCCGTCTTGGCTTCGCCCGCACCCGTCGCGAGGCCCGTCAGACGGTTTCCCACGGTCACTTCACCGTGAACGGCCGCCGCGTCGACATCCCCTCCTATCTCGTCAAGCCCGGTGACGTCATCGCGGTGGGCGAGAAGTACCGTGACCTCCTCCCCATCAAGGAGGCTCTCATCCAGTCCGAGCGCTTCGAGGTCCCCGGCTGGCTTGAGGTCGATATCGAGAAGCTCTCTGGTAACGTGCTCTCGCTGCCCACGCGTGAGCAGATCAGCACCGATATCCAAGAGCAGCTCATCGTCGAGCTCTACTCTAAGTAGTCCATCAGGGCTGCTGAGGCTGGAGGTTAATACATGTCAGAATTCATTAGGCCTCAGGTTCAGGTCGAAGAGATCAACGAGACGTCCGCTCGTGTCTCCGTCGAGCCGCTCGAGCGTGGTTACGGCGACACCCTCGGCAACTCGCTCCGTCGCGTCCTGCTCTCCTCTCTCGAGGGTGCGGCAGTTGAGGCGATCAAGATCGATGGCGCCCAGCACGAGTTCATGACCATCCCCAACATGGTTGAGGATGTTACCGATATCGTCCTTAACGTTAAGGGCCTGGTCTTCCGCGCCACGGGCACCTCGGTGTCCGAGGCTGAGGCCACCATCAACGTCGAGGGCCCGTGCGATGTCAACGGCGGCGACTTCTTCATTCCGGCTGGTTTCGAGCTCGTCAACCCCGAGCAGCACATCGCCACCCTGAATGAGGGCGCGCACCTTACGATGTCCATGCGCATCGGTCATGGTCGCGGCTATGTGTCGTACGAGGGCAACAAGCGCGATTCCGATCCCATCGGCATCATCCACGTCGACTCGCTCTTCTCGCCGGTGCGCCGCTGCGCCAAGCTCGTCGAGGCCTGCCGCGTGGGTCAGCACACCGACTACGACCGTCTGGTGCTTGAGATCGAGACCAACGGCGCCCTTTCCCCGCGCGACGCGGTGGTTCAGGCTGCCAACATCATCAACCAGCACATGGCTGCGTTCATGAACCTTGCCGAGACTTCCGAGGTCGAGGAAGAGGTTTCGATCTTCGCCCCTGAGGCCGCGAGCGACAACGCCGAGCTCGATAAGCAGATCGAGGATCTCGACCTCTCGGTTCGCTCCTACAACTGCCTGAAGCGCGCGAGCATTCACTCTGTGCGCCAGCTCGTGGAGTTCTCCGAGAACGACCTGCTCAACATCCGCAACTTCGGCGTCAAGTCGATCGAGGAAGTCAAGGACAAGCTTGAGTCTATGGGCCTAAGCCTGAAGCAGTAGCTCGAGCTTTCATATAGAGGAGATACGAGACCATGCGTCACAACAAGAAGAAGGGCCTGAAGCTCGGCACCGATGCGAGCCACACCAAGGCCATGAAGAAGAGCCTTGCCAAGGCGCTCTTTGAGAACGATCGCATCAAGACCACCGAGACCCGCGCGAAGGCGCTCCGCAGCTATGCTGAGCCCATCATCACCTGGGCCAAGAAGGGCGACCTGCACTCCCGTCGTCTCGCCATCGCCAAGCTCGGTGACAAGGACCTCGTCGCCGAGATCTTCGACAAGGCTGCTCAGGGCATGTGGGCCGACCGCAACGGCGGTTATACCCGCATCATGAAGCTCGGCCCCCGCAAGGGCGACAACGCTCCGATGGTCATCATCGAGATCGTGTCCGAGCCCTGCACCCCCAAGGTGAAGATGGCTGCTCCTGCCCCGAAGCCCGTTGCCCCCAAGAAGGCCGAGGCTGTCGAGGAGGCTCCCGCCGCTGAGGCTGAGGTCGCCGAGACCGAGGCTCCTGCCGAGGAGAGCGCTGCCGAGTAGCGCCCAGGCTCATGTGAGCTTTTGCAAAGGCCCCGCTCTGCGGGGCCTTTTTCACATTAACGGTGGTGGCGTTTTGATTAGGCGTTGGCGACGGTAACGGCGTTGGTGTTTTGTTGCTGTTGAGTTATTGCATGCCGAAGTTCAAACGCGGTACCGCTATATTTCGCTGTGCTGGCGTGTTCGATGCAATAGGTGATGGATGGGCGGGCGCGCGATTGCGCTCATGACTCAAAAGATGAAAAGCTCGCTCGATGCTGGAGGGAGGCGTCGCATGATTGAGGTAGTAGATGCCATTGTCGACGGCGCCCTTCACGGCGTCTCGCTTTGCGTCGAGCGCGGCGAGGTCGTTGCGCTCATCGGACACAATGGTTCCGGCAAATCGACGCTCGGGCGACTTGTGTGTGGGGCCCAGTTGCCTCAATCCGGTACAGTTTGCGTCGATGGGGCGTCTACCGCCAATGTGCCGGGGCGTGCCCTTGTGCGCCGTCTGGTTGGGTATGTTGGTCAAAATCCTGCCGACCAGACCGTGTCGACCATCGTAAGCGACGAACTCGCTTTTGGTCTATGGAATATCGGCTGCGCGGAAGGGGAGATTGCAGAGCGAGTTGCGAGTTCGCTTGATGCTGTGGGGCTTGCGGGCTTCGAGGACCGTGAGGTGCCATCGCTTTCTGGCGGAGAGCTCCAACGCCTCGTGCTGGCTTCTGTGCTCGCAATGGAGCCTGGCTATCTCGTGCTCGATGAGGTGACTTCTCAGATCGATAGCACCTTCCGGTCCCAGTTCAGGAGCCTGGTGGCGCGTCTTGCGGGGCGTGGCGTTGGCGTGGTTCTCGTCACCCATGATCCGCTTGAGGTGCTTTCGTGCAACCGGGTGCTCGTGCTCGATGCTGGCAAGGTGATCTGGTCGGGGGCTCCGGGTTCGCTTCTGGTCGATTATCGTGACCTCTGGGATTGGGTTTTGCCCCCGAATGACTATGCCGACGCGTTGCGGTGTGCCGTTGCCGATGGTTTTGATCTTGCCGGTGGGTTTGCTCCGGCTCACCTTGCCACGTGGCTTCGCAGTGTTCGAGCGGAAGGGCGCTCCGGTGCGGGGTCCCCGCTCGATGCCGACCTAGATTCTGACAACGGTCGAATTTCCGGGCACAATTCGGACGCTCACAGCGTTTCCGGGCGTAAATCGGACACTCAGGTGTCTCAAAATGGCGATTTTTCGCCCGACAAGGGAGCCAATGTCCGAATTCCGCCCGACAACGGGGGCGGTGTCCGAATTCCGCCCGAAAACGGCGCCGATGTACGAATCTCGCCCGACAACGGAATCAATATCCGAATCATGCCCGAGAACGCTTCCAATTCCTCGATTCCGTCTGATGGCGCCGGGGCTTTCAGCGCGATATCCGGAAACGATCGTGGCGCTGAAGGTGAGCCTGCGCGCGAAGCAAGCTCCCTGGCATTCAGCCACGTCTCCATTGCCTATGAAAACGCGGAAGTGTTGAACGATATCTCGCTTTCGATTCCATCCGGACGGGTGACGCTTATCGCGGGTCGTTCAGGTGCGGGCAAAACTACGCTCGCATGTCTGGCGGCCGGACTCACCAAGGCGCAGTCGGGCTCAGTACTGCTTGGTGGCACCGCGTCTGTACCGGGCGAAGTTGCCCTAGCGTTCCAGAATCCCGAACAGCAGCTCTTTCTCGAGACGGTAGAGCACGAACTCGCCTTCGCACCGCGTAATCTTGGCTGCTCGGAAGATGAGGTTGCTCGGCGCGTGAGCGATGCGGCCTCACAGCTCGAGATTAAGGAACTGCTGCCAAGCGATCCGTTCTGCCTATCGGGGGGCCAAGCTCGCCGGGTGGCGCTTGCAAGCATTCTCACGCTCAGCCCTCGCGCGGTTGTTCTCGACGAGCCCACAGCCGGTCTCGACGCTCTGGCTCGCGCGGCGCTCCACCGCTTGGTGCAAGATCTTGCCTGCAAGGGGCTTCCGGTTCTCGTGGTGAGTCATGATCTTGAAGAGTGGCTCGCTGCCGCAGATCAGGTGGTTCTGCTTGCAGACGGCACGATTGCATGGCAAGGGACGCCAGGCGCACTCGCTTCGGATATGGATGCGTTTGCGCGGGCGGGGCTTGAGCCGCCAGAATCCTGGCAGCTTCGTGAACTTCTTGCGCAAGCGGAAAAGCGCGATTCTGCAGGCGTGAACGGGGCCACGTCAGCGAACACAGCCACACGGGACCAAGAGGCCGGTGCCGTGCAGGGCCCGGAGGGCGTGGAGGCGCAAGAGCCGAGGGCAACGGCAGCACGAGATTCGAAGAGCACGGCAGCGCAAGGACCGAAGGCCGCAGTCGCGCGGGTGCTGAAAGGCGTTGCCACGCAAGAGCCATCCTCGCACGGATTGGGGGTCGCAGCCAAGCCAAGCCGGAAGGACGCGGCAGGGCGTGGGCTGGAAGACGTCGACGCGCGCGTAAAAGTGACCCTTCTGCTTGTCGCGACGGCCGCGCTCTTTGCCGCGAGGGCTCCTTGGACACTTGCCATGTGGGCAATGCTCTGTCTGCTGGTGCTGCGCGCATCCGGCATCGGGGGCAAGGCCGTTGCACGCGCCCTGAAGCCGGTCGCCCTGCTCTTCGCGTTCATCGTCTGCGCAAATCTTGTCTCTTGCGACGGAAGCGCCGACGTTGCCATCGCGGGGGGTGTTGGTATCAGCACGGTGGGTGCCGCGCGTGCCGCCACCGCCGTGGCGAGGATCATCATGCTCGTATGTCTCGCGCTTTCGGTCGCGACATCCACAACGCCAACCAAGCTCGCACACGCCTGCACGAGTCTCATGAGGCAGCTCGGTCATATCGGGGTGCCGATTGAAGACGTCGGGCTTGTGCTATCGATGGCCCTGCGGTTCATTCCCGTTGTCTCCGAAGAGGCGGGGCGCATCAGGCTCGCGCAGCGGGCACGCGGTGTCAACTTCGACGAAGGGTCGGTGCTCAGGCGCGTGCGGGCATGGGCGGCGGTGCTCACGCCGCTCGTGGTCGGGCTCTTCAGGCGCGCCGATCGCGTGGCGGAGTCTATGGATGCCCGCTGCTACGGCCAGCGGAGCTCTGGGCAGCATAGACGCGTACCTTTGCAACCTGCGGACAAGCTTGTTCTTCTCGGCGGGCTCGTCGTCATGGCGGTGCTCACGGTGCTTTCGTATAGTATCTGATAGGAAAAGCGTGCCGATATGCTGGCGCGCGAGACGATAGGGGGCGCGATGGAGGACAAGGCGAGGGCACAGGAGGCCATGGACCATGATGGATTGCCCTCATGCGCGGGCACCATCGTTTTGCGCCTGGGGTATTCAGGGGAAGCTTATAGCGGGTTTGCCGAGCAGACGCAGCCCGAGGTGCGCACGGTCGCGGGAGAGCTCAGGAAGGCGCTGGAAACCTTCCTGCGCCGTGAGGTGGACCTTACCTGCGCCGGCCGTACAGACGCTGGCGTGCACGCGCTCAGCCAGTATGTGAGCTTCCCTGCCATCGATGGCGAGCTCTCGATTGCCCAGACGCGCTGGCTGCGCGCCATGGATGCGCTCTTGCCGCGCGATATCGCCGTTCAGGAGGTCTTTCAGGCGCATTCGGATTTCTCCGCTCGCTTTGATGCTTTGGCACGCACCTACACGTATCGCATCGCCGATCGGCCGAATCGCCCGGTGCTCACGCGCGATCATGTGTGGTGGAAGCGCATGCCGCTCGATGAAGAGGCCATGGGTATTGCGGCGCAGCATCTCGTAGGGGAGCATGATTTCAAGAGCTTTTGCAAGATGGCTTCTGCGGTGGGGAAACCGACCTGTCGAAATGTGATGAGCGTGGGTTTTGAGCGAACCGAGGAGCTTGGGGAGGAAGTGCTCGCGTTCACCATCACCGGCAATGCCTTCTTGCATTCCATGGTGCGCACCATCGTGGGGACGCTCGTGGAGGTGGGGCTCCATCGGCGCGAGCCCAGCTGGGTTTCTGAGGTGCTTGCAGCGTGTGACCGCCGGGCAGCGGGCCCAACGGCGCCGGCGTGCGGGCTCACGTTCGTGGACGTTGCCTACCCTCCGGGTATCCTCACGCCGCTCGCATAGGGTGCGCTGTCCGGACGGGGCGCGCTGATTGCTTGGTGCCCCGTGCGCATGGTGCACACCAATTGCACGCCACACCGCTTTCATAGACCGTCGCGATGTGTTGTGTTGTTGCAGAACATTTGTACAGAACGTGCAGCCAAGCACTTCGAGTCCGGTGAAAACGCCCGGTGATACCATGTAATACGACTTGCGGTCCAGGACTCCCGGGGGAGGTTGAGCGGTGGCACGTCGTATGGTGAAGCGCCCGTTCATCTCGGTTATCGTGCTTGCCCACGATGCCGAGCGACATGTGCTGCGCACCCTGGAGAGCGTGCTCGACCAGGATTTCGACGATGTTCAGCTCGTGGTGTGCGACTGCGCCTCCCATGATCGGACTGCTGCCATCTGCCGTCGCTGTGCGGAGCGCGAGATTAGGCTCGACGTCATCGAGCTCGAAGATACCGACCGTTCCCTTGCTTTCGACCGCGCTCTTGGCGTGGCGCGTGGCCGCTATGTGCTCGTACTCGGACAGAACGATTGGTTGGCCCCGCGCGCTCTCGAGCACCTTCACGCATTGCTTACCGAGCATGATCTTGAGCTCGCCATCCTCGCGCTTTCGGTTGACGAAGATTCTGGTAACGGCGAGCTCAGCTCGCATCGCCTGAGCTTCGATGTTGCGCCGACGCGCACGAAAGATGAGTTTCGCGATCAAGCGCCCTTGTTTTTGGCGGACGGCATCTTCAACGCGCTCAAGGGCAAGGTCTTGGATCGAGACCGTGTCGACGCGCTCGGTTTGCGCATGCAGCTTTGCGGTAACGAGGTCTCCTATCTTGCCACCTACCTTGAGGATATCGAGCGCGTGGGCGTGGCGGGTCAAGCCGTCTGCCATGTGGCTCAACAAGAGATGCTGGATCGGTTCAGCATGGCCGCATATGCCTGCTGTGAGCGGAACTACGAGCGGTACCTGCAACTCATCTCGACATGGCACCGTGACCGCGACGAAGCGCTTCTGGCTGCGGTCCATCGCCTACATCTACGCGGGGTTATCTCTTGCATTGAAGGCGTCTGCTCGTCGCGCGAGATTTCTGCTATCGAGCGCAACGCGCGCGTTCGCGACATGATCGAGGCGCCGAGCACGCGGGCTTCGGTGGCAGTGCTGGGTGATACGAGCCGTGAATTCGGCTTCATCTACGGTTCCATCGTCCGTAAAAACGTGACCGCTTGCTGTCTGAGCGCCCGCCTTTCGATACTCGCGCGCATCTCGCATCTTCCCTTCGCAGCGCGAACGGGCGTCATGCTTTCGTGCGCTTGATTGCTCTGTCGTACGTCGCGTGCGGGAAATCGGTGCCAAGGCGTTCCCTCAAATGACCTTCAGCGCATGAAAAGAAGCATAAATCGTATAGGATATGCTTCAATTTGATTACACACGGCCATTCTCCTGCGTAATTGAGTACACTATGCGTACTTCACGCATATCTAGCAGGAACGTGGCAAAGGGGAGTGCAGCGAAATGGCGAAGAAGCGCAACGGCCGGCAGGATGCCATCCGGGAAATAGTTCGCAATAAGAACGTTCGCACGCAACGCATGCTCGTCGACGAGTTGAAGACGTTTGGTTTTGACTGCACGCAAGCCACGGTCTCGCGCGATATTGCCGATATGGGGCTGCGCAAGCTTCCCGAGGGCGTGTATGTGCTTGCCGAGGACCTGCATCTGCAGCGTATGGTTTCGGAGCTCGTCGTAGAGGTCGTGCGCACGGGCAATCTCGTGCTTGTGAAGGCACAGCCGGGTACGGCGTCCGGTATCGCTGCCGCTATCGATGCTGCGGAACTTCCCGCCGTGCTCGGGTCGCTCGCGGGCAACGACACCATTCTGGTGGTCGCGCGAACCGACGAGGACGGCGAGCGGTTCGAGACCCTTATCTCGAAGCTCTGCAACCCTCATCGATGAGACAGTTGTGCCAGGTACAAGTGTCTCATGTGTCTAGGACCCAAAAGCAACGGGGAGCCCCTGCGAGCTCCCCGTTTTGCTATCAATGAGACACTTATACCTGGCACAACTGTCTCATGTCTGTCTCAGCTTTGTCCGTCACCTGTGCCCGCACCCGCGTCGGGGTCCACGGGCGGATTGGGGCTCGGCGCGGGATCGGGATCGGGCTCGGGCTCCGGGGTGGTGGCGGGTTCCGATGGCGAGGTCACGGGGGAGGTGGGGCTCTCCTGAGTGGTCGCGCTCTCGGCCTCGGTGCCGGTCCCCTCGTTTTCCACCACGGTCTCGGTCTCGGGCGTTATAGCCTCGGATCCGCCGCCGGAAAGCGGCTTGCCGTCAACCTCCCAAACCGAGTCGTCCTGATAGGTAATCTGGCCGTCGGCTGCCGGGAATTCCTCGCGTTCAACGCCGTCGAGCACGGTATTGAAGAAGTTCCGCGCGATAGGGATGGGCAGGTCGGAGGTGCGCGCACGCCTTCCGTTGACGGTGACGCGCTGGTTGCTTCCGCTGTGGCCCGTCCAGACGGCCATGGTGTACTGCGGGGTGTATCCGCAGAACCACAAGTCGGACGGTGCCTCGGTGGTGCCGGTCTTGCCCGCGAAGGGCTGGTTCACGGAGAGCTGGGCGCCCGTTGCCGTGCCGCTGGAGATGACGCCCTGCAAGATATCGTTGATCTCGGCGGCAACGCTCGCGTCGAGCACGCGCTCGGGGCTGACCTCATGCTGGTAGATGACCTCGCCGTTGCGGTTCTGAATCTCGGTGATGGCGACGGCGTCGCGATGCTCGCCACCCATGGCAAAGGTCGAGTACGCCTCCGCCATCTGCAGCGTCGAGAGCTCCTTGGTGCCCAGCGTGAGCGACGAATATGCATTCATCTCGTCGTCGATGCCCAGGTTATGGCACATATCGATCACGTTCTGTATACCCACGGCCTTCGCAACCTGCACGTAGCCCGTGTTCGCCGAAACCTCGGTCGCCCGCGCGAGCGAAACGTAACCATAGGAGTGGTTGTCGTAGTTGCTCACCTTGTACGAGCCGTCGTCGAAGGTCTGCGGTGAGTTGCAGTTGATGATGATATTGGGGTTCATGCCCTGGTCGATGGCGGTGGCAAGGGTGAATGCCTTGAATGCGGAGCCCGTCTGGCGCTGCGTGATGGCATGGTTGGTGTGCTGATTGTCGGCGTAGTAGTCCCGTCCGCCCACCATGGCCACGATGTAGCCGTTGTCGTTATCGATCACCGTCATGCCGGCTTCAAGGCCGTCCTCGTCGAACTTGTTGAGCTGGTCCTGCACCGATGCCTCGGCTGCTTGCTGCACGCTCGGCTTGATGGTGGTCTTAACGGTGAGGCCGCCAGAGAAAATCTGGTCGTAGTCGAACTCATCCGAGAGCAGGGAGCGCACGTAGTCGACGAAGTAGGGGTAGGCGTTGATATCCACGCCCGTGCCCGAGGTCTCGGATACGTTGAGCTGGAGCTCCTCGGCCTGCGCGGCGTCATGCTCCTCCTGCGAGATGTAGCCGTTGCGGAGCATGCGGTCGAGTACCGTGTTGCGGCGCTGGACGGCGAGCTCGGGGTTGATGGTGGGATCGTACTGCGAAGGGGCATTCGGCAGGCCCACGAGCAGGGCCGCCTCGGCCAGGGTGAGGTCGCTCGCGCTCTTGGAGAAGTAGGTCTGCGCGGCGGCCTCGATGCCGTACGCTCCGTGACCGTAATAGATCACGTTGAGGTACATGTTGAGGATCTCGTCTTTGGAATAGATCTCCTCCATCTTGACGGCGAGGTAGATCTCGCGCACCTTGCGCTCGAGGGTGATGTCGAACTGCTCGTCCGAGAGGATGGTGTTGCGCACGAGCTGCTGGGTGATGGTCGATGCGCCCTCGGAGCCGCCGGTGATCTGCGAGGCCGCAGCGCGCATGATGCCTACGAGGTCGAAGCCGCCGTGCTCGTAGAAGCGCTCGTCCTCGGTGGCGACGGTGCCGTTGATCACATAGTCGGAAATCTGGTCGAGCGAGACCGTGGTGCGGTTCTGCGTATAGAAGCTGGCGATCACGTTGCCATCGGCGTCGAGGATCGTCGTGGGCTCGCTCATGAGGTAGAGGTCGGTGTCGGTGTAGTCGGGCAGGTCTTGGAGCCAGGTGTCCACGACGCCGATCATGCCGATGCCGAAAGCGGTACCCGCAAGGAGCAGGAACCCGAAGAACGACGCGATGATGATGGGCAAAGCGTGCGTCTTCGCGCGCTTTCGACTATGGCGTTGACGAGGACCCATATAGACCTCCTGTTGCTGAAGCTTCGCGTGTGCTTGCGCGCAGATGCGGGCAAATCGTCAAACATAGATAGAGCACACATTACCTCAACACGCTCGTTGATGGAATTTGGGTATGCTTGTTCAAGCCAAATTCCAGACCGACTGCATACCTTGCGGCGTGCTCGCAAGGCTAGATGGGAGCGACCAATGGGTTCGATCGAGGGCGCGCAGCCGGCGCACGGAGGCACGCGAAGCCCTGTCGGCGGTGAGGCGCAGCCGGCGCACATGGTGGCACCGCGGCATGCGGCTGCCAGCCATGCACCACGGCCCGCGTTTGCTCACCTCCCGGGGCGGGGGAGCGGAGCCGAGCCCCATGCCCTCGTGGCCATAGCCGCCGTGCTCGCTTTTGCCCTTGTGGTCACGTTGGGCATCATGGTCGCCATCTCGTTTTTCGATCACAGCTATGCCGACGATTGGCATTACGGCGTCGATGCTCACCTTGCGCTCGAGGCCGGGCGCGGCGTGTTCGGAGCCGTTGCGGCGGCGGCCCAGGAGGTCGTCGATACCTATTTCTCCTGGCAGGGAACCTACTCAGCAATCTTTCTCATGGCGCTTCAGCCGGGCGTGTTCGCCGAGGAGCTCTACGGCCTGGGCGCGGTGTTCATCATCGTTGCGCTCGTGCTCGCCACGGCGTATGCCTCGAGTGTCGTTGTGCGCGATCTGCTCGGCGCGCCGCCCGCGGCGTGGGTCGCCCTCACCTGTCTCGTTCTTTTGCTGCAGACGCAGCTTCTACCGAGCCCCGTCGAAGGGTTCTGGTGGTACAACTCGGCTATCTACTACACCTTCTACCATGCGCTTATGCTTGTGGCTGCGGCGCTATCGGTGCGCATTGTTCGAGGGCGCACGCGCCGGGGGCCCATCGGGCGAGCTGGGCTGGTGGGCCGCGCGATGGGGCTCACGCTCCTCGCGGCGATACTGGCGGGCGGTAATTTCGTAACGGGGCTCGTCGCGGGCACGGCGCTCTTTGCCGCCACGGTGGCGTGCATCGCACGGGGCAACCGGCGCGGCTTCGCCCTCGTTCCGGCGCTCGTGGTCTTCGCTGCCGGCTTCGCGCTCTCGATGGCGGCGCCGGGAAACGTGGAGCGTCAGGTGAGTCAGTTTCCCGGTGATAATCTCGGCGTCTTCATGACGCTTCTGCGGAGCGCCTTTGCGGGTATCGAGTACATCGTCTTGTGGACCAACGGCCTGTTCGTCTTGGCGCTTGCTCTCGCGGTGCCTGTGATGGTGTGGGCGGCGCGGCGCTCGGCCTGTTCCTTCGCGCTGCCGGGCGTTCCGGCCGTGGCGTCCGTGCTGCTCTTTATGGCGAGCTTCGCGCCAACGTTCTACTCCATGGGCACGGTGGGCCCGGGCCGCGTGCAGAACATTCGCTACGACCTTTTCGTGGTGCTCGCATTTCTCTGCATCGGCTGGTTTTGCGGATGGTGCGTTCGTCGTCTCGAGCGGTCGGGGCGCACGGCTGCGGTGCCCTGGAAGAGCTTGGGGCGGGTCTGGCCGGCATACACCGCGCTCATGCTCGCGGTGCTTGCGCTCATGGTCGGTGCGCTTGCCATCGACGAGAGGCATCGCGACGACCTCGTCTCGATCTCTGCCGCGTCGTCGCTCATCTCGGGGGAGGCTCAGGAATACGATGACCAGGTGTGGGCACGCATTACCACGCTCACGGAGAGCCCGTCGGCAGATATCCAGGTGCCGTTCTACACCGTGGGCCCCAAGGCGCTCTTCATGGGCGATATCCGCGACAACATGGATAACTACATCAACTTCCGCCTGGCTCAGTGGTATGGGCGCGACTCCGTAATCGGCTACACGCCTTCGAGCTCCAAGGAGTGATGCTTCGGATCTCATCCGCCGTCCTTTACGTGGCGCCATGCATCGAAATCCTGCCCGAAAGCATATTGTGGCGGGCTGTGCTCGGCGTGCGGAGTCATCGTGTTCCGTTGCCCGGTTTTCGGCTACACTAATACAGTTACCGAGAAAACAAGCACCGCCAGCGCGCAGAAGACCTATGGGATGCCGTCGGCGAGGGTGCTAGATATCAGGAGGACAGAAGTGCTGTCAGTCGAAGAGCAGATGCGGATCATCACCTCGGGAGCGGCGCAGATCGTGCCCGAGGCGGATCTTAAGAAGAAACTCGAGCGGGGCGTGCCGCTCAACATCAAGCTGGGCGTGGACCCCACGAGCCCCGATCTCCATCTGGGCCATGCAGTGCCCCTGCGCAAGATGCGCCAGTTCCAGGACCTGGGCCATACGGTCACGCTCATTATCGGCAACGGCACCGCGCTCATCGGCGATCCGTCCGGTAAGAATTCCACCCGTCCGCAGCTTTCGCAGGAGCAGGTCGAGGCAAACGCGCAGACCTACGTCAACCAGGCCATGAAGATCCTCGACCCCGAGAAGACCACCATCGTGCACAACGCTGACTGGATCCTCTCGCTCGACCTCAAGGGCCTGCTCGAACTCTGCAGCAAGTTCACCGTGGCGCGCATCCTAGAGCGCGACGACTTTACCAAGCGCTACCAGTCGCAGACGCCCATCGCGCTCCACGAGTTCCTCTACCCCGTGATGCAGGCATACGACTCCACGGTCATCAAGGCCGACGTTGAGATGGGCGGCACCGACCAGCTCTTCAACCTGCTCGCCGGTCGCGAGCTTATGGAGAAGATGGGAATGGAGCCGCAGGTCGCGCTCACCATGCCGCTGCTGGAGGGCACCGATGGCGTGCGCAAGATGTCCAAGAGCTACGGCAACTACATCGGCCTCACGGACGAGCCGGCCGATATGTTCGGCAAGACCATGTCCATTCCCGACGAGATGATCGCGAAGTACTACCGTCTGGCTAGCTCCAAGACTCCCGAGGAGGTCGATGCCATCGAGGCTGCGCTCGCCGACGGCTCCGCCGATCCGTACGAGCTCAAGCGCGCGCTCGGTCGCGACCTCTGCGATACCTACCATGGCGCAGGCGCGGGCGAGGAGGCGCAGGCCGAGTTCGACCGGGTGTTCAAGGAGAGCCAGCTGCCCGAGGACATTGCCGTGGTCTCGGTCGACCTGACCCCCAACGATGAAGGCCTCATCTACCTTCCGGGCGCGCTCAAGGAGGCTGGGCTCGCCCCGTCTGCCGGCGAGGCGCGCCGGCTCATCGACGGCGGCGGCGTGAAGATCGACCAGAAGCCGGTTGCGCCCAAGAGCTACAACATCGATCCGGCGCTTCTGCACTTCGGCTGCGTGCTCCAGGTGGGCAAGCGCAAGTACGCGCGTCTCGCTTAACGCGTCTCGCCCAGCCTGCCTGCAACGAGCGGTTTCGAGCGGGCCCCGGACCTGTCATCGCGACGGGTTCGGGCCCGCTTTTTCATGCGAATGTACCGCCATGTTGCCACTCGGTTTCGAAACATGGTCGAAACGCCGGCGCAACGGTTGCGCAACGCGCGCGCCGTATGATGCCACGACGCGCCGGCTTGCCCTGCGCTTTTCGATCCATGCAGAACCGGGAGGGTCGCCATGCCCACGTGCCATACAGCCACCCTATCGAACGCCGCGGAAAGCGGCCTTTATCGCCCTGAGTTCGAGCACGATGCATGCGGCATCGGTGCGCTGGCGAGCATCACGGGCGAGCGGTCGCACCAGATGCTCGACGACGCGCTCTCGGTGCTCGTGAACCTCGAGCATCGCGGGGGCACGGGCCTCGAGAAGAACACCGGCGACGGTGCGGGCATCCTCTTCCAGGTGCCGCACCACTTCTTCCGCAAGGAGGCTCAGAAGTGCGGCCACATCCTTCCCGATGAGGGACGCTACGCCGTGGCCATGCTCTTCTTCCCGCAGGATGAACAGGGCGTGCGCGATGCGCGGCGCGTCTTCGAGGACGGTTGCGCGGCTTGCGGCGTTCCCGTGCTCTTCTGGCGCGAGGTCCCCGTTGACCCGCACGACCTCGGCAACACGGCGCGTGCATGCATGCCCACGATCCTCCAGGCGTTCCTCGGCCTGCCCGAGGGAACGGAGCCGGGAGACGCCTTCGAACGGCGGCTCTACGTGTGTCGCCGCACCATCGAGAAGGCGGGCGATGCCGAGTATGCGCTCCAGGGCAAGATCTTCTACATCTGCAGCATGTCGAGCCGCACCATCGTCTACAAGGGCATGCTCGTTGCCACGCAGATGCGCCGGTTCTTCATCGATCTCAACGACGCCGCCGTTAAGACCGCCGTGGCGCTCGTGCACTCGCGCTACTCCACCAACACCACACCCAGTTGGGAGCGGGCTCACCCTAACCGGATCATCATTCATAACGGCGAGATCAACACCTTGAAGGGCAACGTCAACTGGATTCGGGCTCGGGAGCCCAACCTCTACTCGCCGCTTTTGCAGGGCGATCTTGCACGGGTGCTCCCCATCATCAACCGCGAGGGCTCCGATTCCGCGATTCTCGACAACGTGCTGGAGTTCCTCGTCATGAACGGCCGCCCGCTCTCCCGTGCGGTGAGCATGCTCCTTCCCGAGCCATGGGACCACAACGAAGCGCTTGGGGCGGAGCGTCGCGCCTACGACGCCTACCAGTCGATGCTCATGGAGCCGTGGGACGGGCCTGCCGCCATTGCTTTCACGGATGGCCGCACGCTCGGTGCCGCGCTCGACCGCAACGGGTTGCGTCCGGCTCGCTACTACGTGACGCGCGATGACCGGTTCCTGCTTTCGAGCGAGGTCGGCACCATCGAGGTCGATCCCGCCAACGTGCTCACCGCGGGCTGCTTGGGGCCGGGAGAGATGCTCGAGGTGGATATGGCGGCGGGCCGCGTGGTCTATAACGACGAGCTCCGCGGCGCGTTCGCCAAGGAGAAGCCGTATCGCGACTGGATCGCCGAGGAGACGATCGACGTCCGCGACCTCGCGGCTCCTTCGGCTGAGCGCGCGCCGATTGCCGAGGATGCCGCCGTGCCCGAGACGGTGCGCCTCGTGAAGCTCGGCTACCATTGGGACGACGTGGACGAGGTGCTGCGCCCCATGGCATGCACGGGTGCGACCCCGCTCGCCTCGATGGGCATCGACGCGCCGCTTGCATGCCTCTCCAAGAAGAACCGGTCCTTCTTCGATTACTTCTACGAGCTCTTCGCCCAGGTAACGAACCCGCCGATTGACGCTTTGCGCGAGAGCTTCGTGACCTCGACGGTGCTCTATCTGGGCAACCACGGCAACCTGCTCGAAGACTCGCGCGCATCCTGCCAGCTCGTGCGCTTGCAACGGCCGCTGCTTACGCGCGAAGAGTTCGAGAGCGTCTGCACCATCGACCGCGTGGGGTTCCGTGCCCAGCGCTTCCGCGCCGTCTTCGTGTATGGCCGCGGAACGCAGCGTGGCGCGAGCGAGGTGCTCGGCAGCGCGAACGCGGCGCCCGCCGGGGCCTGCGCCCTCGAGGAGGCGCTCGACCGCTTGGCGCGCGAGGTAGAGGCTGCGGTGCGCGATGGCGTGAACATCGTCGTGCTTTCGGACCGAGCAGGGGAGGGCGAGGTCCCCATCCCGTCGCTTCTGGCGGTCTCGGCTGTTCATAACCACCTCATCCGGGCGGGCGTGCGCACGTTCGCGGACCTCGTGGTGGAGTGCGGAGACGCCGTCAGCGCGCACGACTTCGCGGCGCTCGTGGGGTACTCGGCGAGCGGCATCTACCCGTATGCCGCCCATGCGGTGATCGGGCGCCTTGCGGACGCGGGCGACCTTACCGCCAAGGACGGACGTGCGCTCACGGCAGCAGAGGGCGTGGCGAATTACAACCGCGCGGCGACGGCGGGCATCGTCTCGATCATGTCCAAGATGGGCATTTCCACGGTACAGAGCTACCACTCCGCCCAGATCTTTGAAGCGGTGGGCCTTGCGCCCGCGTTCATCGACCGCTACTTCACCGGTACGGTGAGCCGCGTGGGCGGGCTCGACGCGGAGGCGGTCGAGCGCGAGCTGCGCCAACGCTACGACGAGGCGCTCGCAACCGAGAAGCGCCCCGCGCCCGGCCAGCTGCCCACCTTGGGCCTCACCAAGTGGCGGCCGCTCGGCGGCGAGGAGCATCTCATCGACCCGCAGGTCATCTACACGCTTCAACGCGCTTGCCGCGAGGACAGCTACGAGCTCTTCCGTTCCTATAGCGAACGGCTGCACGTGCCCGGGCGCCCGGTGCGCCTGCGCGACCTGCTCGATTTCGATGCGGGTGCCCGCGCGCCCCTCTCGCTTGACGAGGTCGAAAGCGCCCGCTCAATCGTGCGCCGCTTTAACACCGGCGCCATGTCGTTCGGGTCTATCTCTCAAGAAGCGCATGAATGCATGGCGATCGCCATGAACCGCCTGCACGGCCGCTCGAACTCCGGCGAGGGCGGCGAGGACCCGCGCCGCGAGACCCCGCTCGCCAACGGCGATTCGAAGAACTCGGCTATCAAGCAGGTGGCCTCGGGGCGTTTCGGCGTGACGAGCCGCTACCTGTGCTCGGCGACGGAGATCCAGATCAAGATGGCTCAGGGCGCCAAGCCCGGTGAGGGCGGGCACCTGCCTGGCAAGAAAGTCTACCCTTGGGTTGCCGAGGTGCGCAGGTCCACCCCCGGCATCGGCCTCATCAGCCCGCCGCCGCACCACGATATCTATTCGATCGAGGACCTAGCGGAGCTCATCTTCGACCTCAAGTGCGCCAATCCCGGAGCGCGCGTGAGCGTGAAGCTGGTGAGCGAGGCCGGCGTGGGCACCATCGCGACCGGTGTGGCCAAGGGTGCGGCCGACAAGATCCTTATCTCGGGCCACAACGGGGGCTCGGGCGCCGCTCCGCGCGATTCCATCTGGCACGCGGGCCTGCCGCTCGAGCTCGGCCTCGCGGAAGCGCAGCAGACGCTCGTGCGCAACGGCCTGCGTTCGCGCGTGGTGCTCGAGGCCGATGGCAAGCTCATGGATGGCACCGACGTTGCGGTCGCGTGCCTTTTGGGTGCCGAGGAGTTCGGTTTCGCCACCATGCCGCTTATCGCCATGGGCTGCCTCATGCAGCGCGACTGCCAGCAGGACACCTGCCCTGCGGGCATCGCCACGCAGAACTGCCGCCTGCGCCGGGGCTTCGCGGGCAAGCCGGAGCACGTGGAGCGCTTCATGCTTTTCGTGGCCGAGCAGCTGCGCGAGGTCATGGCCCGGCTTGGTTTCGCCACGGTAGACGAGATGGTGGGCCATGTGGAGTGCCTGCGCCAGGTTGGGGCGCCGGGCAATTGGAAGGCCGGGCTCATCGACCTTGCTCCGGTGCTCGCGCCCGCGGTGTGCGAGTTCGGCGCGGATATCCCGGGCGCCGACGCCCCGCATTACCTGCCCGCTATGGCCGCGGACCAAGGGGTGGAGCGCACGCTCGACGCGACGCTCTTCGTGCCGTATACGCAGGATGCCCGCGCGCACCTGCGCCCGGTGCACTTCCGCGCGGACATTGCCAACGTCAACCGCTGCGTGGGCACGCTTCTGGGCCACGAGGTCACAAAGGCCCATCCCGAAGGGTTGCCGGACGGCGCCATCACCATAGATTGCGACGGCTCTGCCGGGCAGAGCTTCGGAGCCTTCCTGCCAGCGGGCGTCACGCTCAACGTTCGCGGCGATGCGAACGACTACTTTGGCAAGGGGCTCTCGGGAGGCGTCGTCTCGGTTCGTCCTCCGGAGGGCGCGACGTTCAAGTTCGACGAGAACATCATCGTGGGCAACGTGGCCTTCTATGGCGCAACCGGAGGGCGCGGCTTTGCGAACGGCCTCGCCGGCCAGCGCTTCGGCGTGCGCAACTCCGGTGCGACGCTCGTGGTGGAGGGCGTGGGCGCACACGGGTGCGAGTACATGACGGGCGGCTGCGCGCTCATCCTAGGCGAGGTCGGGCAGAATTTCGCTGCGGGCATGACGGGCGGCGTCGCCTATGTGTATGACGAGCGCCGCACGCTCGCCGTCCGCTGCAACACCGAGATGGTGCGGCTCTGCACGCCATCGGAGGCCGAGCTCGAGCAGATTCGCGCCCTCATCGAGGAACACGTCCGCTATACGGCGAGCCCGCGCGGCATCAAGCTGCTCTACCAGTTCGCCACGGCGTCGAGGCGCTTCGTCAAGGTGGTTCCCATCGATTACGAGCGCGCGATGAAGATCGTGGAGGAGGCCGAGCGCCGGGGCGCCACGCGTGAGCAAGCGTTGGAGGAGGCTTTCGAGGCCATCACGGCGTAGAGCGGTCATTATGGCGGTCATTATGGGACGTGTTTGTTTTGACCGTTTTCTGGTCGGTCATTATGGGACGGGTTCATTTTGACCGTTTTCGGCCACAAGGGGACGTCACAAGGGGACGGATTTGATGCGGGACGGATTGCCCGCAGTCGATAAGGTTTGAGAGGGGATATCGATGGGGAAGCCCGGAGCATTTCTTGAGCGGGATCGCGAGGCGCATGCGCTGCGCCCGGTGCGCGAGCGCGTTCACGACTACAACGAGCTCTACGTGGACCTCGATGAAGATGCCCAGCGCCGACAGGCGAGCCGCTGCATGATGTGCGGGGTTGCGTTTTGCCAGATGGGCGGTGCGTTTGGCAGTGCTCGCCCGAGCGGCTGCCCGCTCCACAACCTCATCCCGGAGTGGAACGAGCTCGTATATCGCGGACGATGGGCAGATGCAGTCGAGCGTCTCGCGCTTACCTCTCCGTTGCCGGAGTTCACGAGCCGTGTGTGCCCGGCCCTTTGCGAGGCTGCGTGCAACCTTGGCAGGGTGAGCGACGAACCCACGACCATCCACGACAACGAGCGCGCCATTTCCGATTGGGAATGGGCACACGGTGGTCCGCGCCGGTTTGAGCCGGCTTCCAAGGATGCGCCGCGGGTTGCCGTGGTGGGCTCGGGGCCTGCGGGACTTGCTGCCGCATGGGAGCTCGCGCGGCGCGGGGCGCAGGTGACGGTCGTCGAGCGCGACGACCGCGCCGGCGGGCTGCTCATGTACGGCATCCCCAACATGAAGCTTCCGAAAGACGTGGTCGAGCGCCGCGTGGCCCTTATGAACGAGCTCGGCATCGTGTTCCGCCTGGGAGTCGATGCCTCCGATCCGACGGTCGCCGCCGATCTGCGTTCCGAGTTCGATGCCGTGGTCGTGGCGGCGGGCGCTCGGGCTGCGCGCGGGCTTTCCGCCGAGCACATCGATGCACCGGGCGTCGTGTACGCCGTCGACTACCTGACCGCTGCAACGCGCGCCGTGCTCGAAGGCACCCCCGAGGCGCCCGCTACACCTGCCATCTCGGCCGCTGGCTTGGATGTCGTGGTCATCGGCGGCGGCGATACGGGCAACGATTGCGTGGGTACCGCGGTGCGCCAGGGCGCCAAGAGCGTGCGCCAGCTCGAATTCATGCCCGCGCCGCCGGAGCGCCGCCTGCCGGGCAATCCTTGGCCTGAGTGGCCAAACGTCCGCAAGACGGATTACGGCCAGGAAGAGGCTATCGACCTCATGGGCGAGGAGATGCGCTCATGGGGTGTCGACACTCTTGAGGTGCTGCTTGACGAAGCGGGTGCCGCGCGCGGCTTGAGGGTCGTAGATCTCGATTGGACCGCAGGTAGGCCCGAGCGCCTTGCGGGGAGCGAGCGGGAGCTGCCCGCGCAGCTCGTCTTGATTGCCTGCGGCTTCATCGGTCCGGAGCGCGGCGTGTTCGATGCTTTCGGCGTGGCGATGCCCGCCCCGGGGGAGGGGCGCCCCTTGCCTCAGATGATGTCTGCCGAGAGCCATCGCTGCGAGCTTGTTGACGCCGTCTCGCCCGCCTCGGCTGCGGTCTATGCCGCCGGTGACGCTCGCAACGGCTCGTCTCTCGTCGTTTCTGCCATCGCGGATGCCCTCACATGCGTTGCCGAGGTTGTCGAGCATCTCGGCCTGTAACAGAATCGGCCTGGAGACATCTCGAACAGGGCCGCGCCTTGGCCTGGCGTCGTATTTGGCTCTGGCACCGGCCTGGGCTTGGTGCTGCGTTTGACCCTAGTGCCGTGTCCGAGCTAGGCGACGCGTTTGCCCCTAGTGCCATGTCTGGGCCACATGCTGTGCCTTGGCCTGTCATCGTGCCAGATGCGCGCGGTGCGCAGCGCAGCCATTTTCACTCGGCGATATCCGCCTGACATAATGCAAGAAAAGATTGCAACGATTTGCAAGAAAAGGACCGGTTTTGAGCGCCCTGTCTTGCAGAATGTTGCAATCTTTTCTTGCAAAATGTACACGGCGGACGGCGCGGCGGGAGGCGCGGGCGAAAGCCCGGACGGAGGCGCAGCGGCAAACGCGACGAGAAGACGTGCGCCGACTAGGGCCGCCTCGATCCGGTGCCGTGTTCAGTGACGCTTTACCTGATCCCAGGCATCGTGCCAGCGACGCGCCTCCACGTGGTCCCGGGGTATGCCAGCGCTTTCGAGCGCCCGACTTAGCCGGATGGGATGGAGAAGGTCCTGATAGGTGAACCGTAGGACCGGATGCCCCAACAAGGTCAGCCGGGATTCGCGCTGACGCTCGGCGACCAGCACCTCGATCGTGGTTCGACCGTTGAGCAGCTGAGGATCCCGGTACTTTCCCATGCCGTCGAACTCGCCGATGGTGCCACGCGGCCCGATCAGCCCCCAGAAAAAATCGACACGATAGGGATGCGCGGGATCGGTGGGGTTGGGGAACTCGACTTGAAGCTCCGGTATTTGGTAACCCTGCGCGATCAGGTAGGCGCGCACGCGGGATTCCCCGCCGTTTTCCGCGCGCCCGTCCGCGCAGGAAGCGATGAGGCGCGCCTGGGCGATGCCGGTGCGATCGTCGGCGATGGAGAGCCGGTCGAGAAGCTCCTCGTTGGTCGTGCCGCGCATGTGGAGGGCGGAGTCCGCGATGGCGAGCCCGTAGCTAAAGGGCGCCTCGCAGAGGCACTCGGCAACCGTTTGCCAAAAGGAGGTGACGTTCATGCCGTCGCGCAGCGCATAGTCGTCGCGGGAGGATGGCCTGCGTGCCCGGCAATGGGGCGCGTTCGGAGGACGGTCCGCGATGATGTGCAGCGCATCGACGAGCGCATGCGGAACATCGAGGCCCCATACGAGCGCCGCGCTGTACGAACGGAAGCGCCAGGTGGGATGCCGTGAGGCCTCCGCTCGCATGAGGTGGAGGGCTCGCTCTGCAGGATCGAGGCCGCTCCAGTATGCATCTCGCGCGTACAGGTTCTTCGCTGGCGAGGCAAGCTGCCCGCGGCTCGCCCGTCGCTTGAGCGCATCAGCATCTCCGTGGCTCGCCACGACAATCGTTCGCGAAGCTTCCGCGTCGTCGAGCAGCGCGTCGATTCGTCGCTGAACCGAAGCATGCAGACCGCCCACGGTCACTCACCCTGCGGTTGCGTGCCGACGTTCGCCGGCCTATCTCGTGTTTCATCTGGCGGAATGGTTGCAGTGCGCCGGTATCTTCCGTCGATGCCGATGATGTCGCGGACGAGGCGCAGGTAGAACGAAGCATGCTCCGCCTCGGGCTTGCGCACACGGTCTTCGGGATGGAAGAACCCGGGTCCATCGAGGGCGGTGTCTGCAGGTGCGGCGCGGTCGTAAAGCCTGGTGTTGGCTAGGGGAACCCAGAGCCCATCGACGCAGGCAATTCTCTCGCCAATGGTTCCGCTCCTCCAGCGGGCGCGTTTGCAGAGCTCGGGGTCGTAGACGTCGTAGCGTCGAGCGGTCTGGATATCTTCGAGCGCGGCCATGCCGCTGCGCGTGTCCTTGTCGTGGATGATGAAGCGAGAGAAGATCTGCGTCTCGCAGATTTGCCGCACGTGGTCAAGATGCAGGGCCTTCGCTCCCGCCGGGGGATGGGCCGCATATTCCTCAAGGGGCGTTCTGTCGTTACGGAAGGGATATTCGAAGAGCATCCATTCCGTAAACATGACGTTGAAGGAATCCGGTTCGATGAAGGGAGGCATGTCGTAGAGAAACGCGGGCTCCACGAACGAGATGAACGCACTGGCAGCGTCGGCCAGCAGTTCTTGCTTACGGATTGCCCAGTAGCGGGCCACGGCGTCGATATCACCCGCTACGCACGCCGCCTGCTTCTGCATGTCGCGTCGCCCTGCAGTGGCATTGCTTGCTGTTCGTTTTTCGTCCATGGCTTGCTCCTTGTACCACCTCGATGCCGGTCCCGCGCGCAGATTCGCGCGTGATTGATCCCGCGTTGCAAAGGAATCGCATCGGGTTCACCGGCCTTGCATACCCATAGCTTCTATGGGGCAGGTGAACAAATGGCGAGGATGCTTCCTGCATTTTCTGAACACCGTCTGTGAAATAGCTGGTCCCGTGTGGCAAATCGCAAGGTTGAGCCACTGCGTCATGCGCAACAGTTGGTGTGTTGCCCCTTCTCATCCATAGAAAAAGCAACGGAATGCGGAAAGCGGGTAGGTGCGGAAGTACTGGCGGGCGCATCGTCGTTGGGAGTGCGAAAAACAGGTAGGCGAAGCAACGTGCATGGGTGCGGCAGCGTTGAGAAGAGCGAAATCAGGTGAATGTCGAGAACGGCCAAGCGCAGAGAAGCTGGCGGACGCGTCGTCACTGTGAGCGTGATGCCGGGGGCGGGCAAACAGAAAAAGCCGGCTCCGGAAGTTCCGGAGCCGGCTATGCTCGCGTCTCTGTTCGCAAACGCTGTACTTCGAATACTACGATTTGGTTTCCATGCGTGCGTGGCACTTAGGGCAGGTGACGATGATCTTCCCTTTGCCGCGGGGAACCGAGAGCATCGTCCCGCAGTTGGGGCACTTGAGGAAAGCCTTCGTCTTGCGCTCCTTCCACATCTTTTTTGCGGTGCGCGCCTGGCGCTTAAGCTGCTCGGCAGAACCCGCACCGCCGCGCGAAGAGCCGCCTCCACGGTATCCGCTGCCGGCGCCGCCGAAACGCTCCCCTACGATGGGAAGCTTGGCCATCATGCGGCGAAATGCTGCGTTCTCGCTATATCGAGCGTCTCGATTCTTGGAGAAGGAGCGCAGGAGGGCAACGATGAGGATGGCGAGCGCGACGATCGAGACGGCGCGCAGGTTGGATATGGTTCCAACAAGCGTAAGCACCACGCCAAGCGCGCCGAGGGCGCATGATAGATCGTCGACGCCATAGCGATCCTTCATGAAATCTTGCATGCCGAGGGTTCCTCTCCAGTCTTGCTTCGCGTGTGTCAAGCACGCCCGCGCGTCGAGATGGGCGCGGGCGCGGCGTGTCTTGCTCTGTTCTACCCACGAGGCGGCAGATGAACCAAATCTTAATAAAAAGGCGATGCCTTCTACTGCGGGCCTGCCTTCCGGGGAAACCTGTCATGCGTCCGCCTCTGAGCGTGGCGTCTTGCCGCGCGCTCGCCCCCGAGAGGGGCGCTCTCCAGGGCCCCGCCCGCGCTGCCGTCTCTCGGCTACCGATTGAGCTTATCGATGATGCGCGCGATCTCTTCGAGTTTCTCTTCCTTTTCCTCGGGCGTGCCGCTTTCTGCTGCTGTGCGCACGCAGTGCTCGATATGAGCCTTGAGAACATCGGCGTTCACGCGTGCGAGCAGCGACTCGGTGGCCATGAGCTGGGTCGATATGTCGATGCAATAGCGGTCTTGCTCGACCATACGCATGATGCCGTCGATTTGCCCGCGCGCGGTTTTGAGCAGGCGGAGGGTTTTGTCGCGGTCGGCCTGCATTTAGGCGGCCTCAACGGAAAGAGCCTTGAACCCCGCCGCGACAACGGCACCGGCGAGCGCCTCGGCCGCTACCTCGCCCTCAGTCTCGACCTGCACGGTGTTCGTCTCGTGGTCCGCATCGGCGTCGGTGACGCCCACGACCTTCATGAGCTCGGTCTCGACGCTTGCGTCGCAGTGGCCGCAGTGAAGGCCTTCGGTCTTGATGATGTACTGCATGGTAACGTCCTTTCTTTTCAGTACGACACGACGATGAATAGTTCGTTCCACTTTTGGGAACTTCGTTTTGGGCACGGCGCTGATACGAGCAGACAGCGTATCGGCGACCTGGGAAAATGTTCCTCTATCTGGCCGATACCGTCCCTCTCGTAAAAAGATATTCCCAAAAGTGAAGCGAAGGTACCCAGAAGAGGCGTCTCGGGCGACGGGTTTCTCCCGCACGAGTTGCCAGCTCCCGTTCGAGACGGCAATCCGTGTAGCGGCGCTGCCTAGTGTCTCGCGATTGGCGCGATGCGGTCGGTAGCGCTCGGCCTAAACCCGCGTAGGCGAAGCGCGTTCGCGCAGACACAGAGGCTCGAGAGGCTCATGGCTGCCGCGCCGAACATGGGCGAGAGCTGCCAGCCCAGCAGCGGGAAGAACACGCCCGCCGCAAGCGGGATGCCGCAGGCATTGTAGAAGAGCGCCCAGAAGAGGTCTTGTTTGATGTTGCGGATCACCGCGCGCGAGAGCTCGATCGCCCGCGCCACATCCATGAGGTCGCTCCTCATGAGCACCACGTCGGCGCCCTCCTTGGCAATGTCCGCCCCCGTTCCAATCGCGAGGCCCACGTCGGCGCGGGCGAGCGCGGGGGAGTCGTTGATGCCGTCTCCCACCATGGCCACGCTGCGCCCCTTGTCTTGCAGGGCGCGCACATGGCGCTCCTTGTCGGCGGGCATGACGTCGGCCACCACATCTAAGACGCCCACGCTGCGCGCGATGGCGCCTGCCGTGAGGGCGTTGTCGCCGGTGAGCATGACCGTCTTGATGCCGAGGCCCTCGAGCGCGCGGACGGCGGCGGCGCTTGTGGGTTTGACCTCGTCGGCGACGGCGATGGTTCCCGCGAGCTGTCCGTTGCGGGCGAAGAAGAGCGGCGTCTTGCCGGCTCGCGCGAACTGCTCGAGCTGTTCTGTTGGCACCTCGATGCCCAGTTCTTCCATAAGGGCGGCGTTGCCTGCCGCGATGGTGCTCGCCCCTTCACGCGCCGTCACGCCGCGCCCAGGAAGCGCAGTGAAGTCCTCGACCGTGCGTGCCACGATGCCCATCTCGTCGGCGCGCGCCATGATGGCCTCGGCGAGGGGGTGCTCACTTTTCTTCTCGAGCGCCGCGGCGAGCTTCATGAGGGCCTTTTCGCTCATGGCGGGGGTGCCGTCTGGGCGCTCGGCGGGCAGGATGTCGGTTACCGCGGGCGCACCCTTGGTGATGGTGCCCGTCTTATCGAGCACCACGGTGTCGACCTTTTGCAGCGTCTCGAGCGCCTCCGCGCTCTTGAACAGCACGCCCATCTCGGCGCCCTTGCCCGTGCCCACCATGATGGCGAGCGGCGTGGCGAGTCCAAGCGCGCACGGGCAGCTGATGACTACCACGGCAACGGCCGAGGTAAGCGCTTCGTTGGGATTGCCCGTGAGGGCGAGCCACGCGACGAAGGTGATTACCGCGATGCCGAGGACCACGGGTACGAACACACCGGCGACTTTGTCGGCCAGGCGCGCGATGGGTGCTTTGGTAGCGTTGGCGTCCTCAACGAGCCGGATGATGCGGGCTAGAGCCGTGTCTGCGCCCACACGGGTGGCTCGGAAGGTGAACGAGCCCGTGCGGTTGATGGTCGCTGCGTTCACCGTGTCGCCCGGCGCCTTTTCCACGGGTATCGATTCTCCCGTGAGCGCGCTCTCGTCTACCGCCGAGGACCCCTCGAGCACCACGCCGTCGACGGGCACCGCCTCGCCGGGACGCACGAGGATGGTCTGTCCGAGCTGGATCTCCTCAACGGCCACGGTGGCCTCGCCGCCCTCCTCGTCCACGATGGTGGCGGTCTTGGGTGCGAGGTCGATGAGCTTCTCGATCGCGCCGCCGGTCTTGGACTTGCTGCGCGTCTCGAGATACTTGCCCACGGTCACGAGCGAGAGGATGGTGCCCGCGCTCTCGAAGTAGAGGTTGTCCATCGCCGTCGCATGCGCTGCGTGGAGCCCCGCGGACGTGCCTGCGGCAAGCTGGTCGGCCATGAGGAACATTGCGTAGACCGACCAAGCGATGCTCGCCGCGGCGCCGATAGCGATGAGCGTGTCCATGGTGGGGCCGCCGTGTGCCAATGATCTAAAGCCGTTCTCGAAGTAGGAGCGGTTCATGAAGACGATGGGAATGGTGAGCATGAGCTCGGTGAGGGCGAGCGTCATGCCGTGTGCGGGGTCGGTGAAGACCGCGGGCACCGGCCAGCCGAGCATGTGCCCCATGCCGATGTAGAAGAGCGGGATCCAGAATGCGAGCGAGACGATGAGCCGCGTCTTCATGGCGCGGGCGGTGGCCTCGAGCTTCTTGGTAGGGGATTCGATGCGTGCGGCGCGGGCGGGGGAGGTGCCGGCGGCGGCTGCGCTATCGGGGCCGGCTGCCTCCGCGACGGGCGCGGCGGAGTAGCCGGCGCGATCCACGGCGGTGCAGATGTCGTCGTCGGTGAGTGCGCTCTCGTCGAAATCTACGGTCATCGAGCCGGATAGCAGGTTGACGGCGACATTCGTCACGCCTGGTAGCTTTGAGACGGCTTTTTCCACATGGGCCTGGCATGCCGCGCAGGTCATGCCTCCCACGTCAAATGCTTCATGTGCCATGGGGCGTCCCTTCAATTGAGGTATGTTATCCATGTCATACTCTTTATACACCTATACCCCCTGGGGGTGTCAAGCACTAGGGGACAATAGCTTTCTCATTTGCCGGCACAACGCTCGCCCCGCCATGCTGCTATGGTCTTCACATGTGGCGATCTGGTTTTTGCGCCGCGCGGCCGCCTCGCCCCTTATACTTGCCTGCGGCGAACCTGCTCCATCGCAGATTACGGTGCGACCGCATCCACGCACCCTGCGATTCGCCCCATTGATACAACATCTGCTACCGACGCGCCCATGCGCCGTTGCCCGTTCGGCGCTCTGCCCGCGCCGTCCATGCGGCGTCGTACATGGCGCATAGAATGGACAAACAACATGGATTCAAGTAACGCAGCCGAGGTTCTCGGCTTCGATAGCCTCGGCCTTTCGGACGAGGTGCTCGCCGCCGTGCGCGATCTCGGCTATACCGAGCCCACCCCGGTGCAGGCGGCGGCAATTCCCGAGGTGCTCGCTGGCCGCGATCTCCTTGCCGCTGCGCAGACGGGCACGGGCAAAACTGCGGCGTTCCTGCTTCCGACCATGTGCCGCCTGGGTCATGTGGCTCCGCGCGGCGAGCGCCGTCGGCGTGCTCGCGGTCGCGGGCCGCTCATGCTCGTGGTCACGCCGACGCGCGAGCTTGCCCAGCAGATTGAAGATGTTTGCGCGCGCGTGGCCGAGCATACGGGGCATATCGCGGTAACCGTCGTGGGAGGCGTTGGCTACAACCCTCAGAGGAGCGCCCTCAAAAACGGTTGCGACATCCTCGTGGCCACGCCGGGGCGTCTCGTCGACCTTCTCGGCGAGGGGAGCTGCAGCCTAAGCGAGGTGCAGGTGCTCGTGCTTGACGAGGCCGATCGCATGCTCGACATGGGGTTCCTTCCCGATATGCGCAAGATCGTGGGGGCCACGCCGGACGATCGCCAAACCCTGCTCTTCTCTGCCACGTTGGACGAGAAGGCCGTGGGTGCGGTAACCGACCTCGTGCGCGACCCTGCGCGTGTGGAGATCGCGCCGCCGCGCAGCACTGCCGACACGGTGGATCAGTACGTGCTGCCCGTATCCTCCGAAGCGAAAAACGCCCTGCTTGCGAACGTTCTCAAGCGCGAGGGGCCGGAGCGCGTGATCGTGTTCATGCGCACCAAGCATCGCGCGGACGGCTGCTGCCGGCGCCTCGCCCGTGCAGGTATCAAGGCGGCGCCTATCCATGGTAACCGTACCCAGGCGCAGCGCGAGCGCGCACTCAAGGCGTTCCGCGATGGCGAGGTCGACGTGCTCGTGGCGACCGACGTGCTCGCGCGCGGCATCGATATCACCGACGTTCGCTACGTGGTGAATTTTGACGTGCCGAGCGAGCCGACCGACTATATTCACCGTATCGGTAGGACCGGTCGCGCCGGCGAGGTTGGTTGGGCGCTTACGTTCGTGACGGAGCTCGATGTAGAGGAGTTCTTCGACATCGAAGCGCTCATGGGAAAGACGGCAGACCTCTACGACGCCGATGGGCTCGAGCTGGGCGTTCATCCGCCCATCATCGATCCCGGTCGCGTGCCGGCTTCGCGCGCCAAGAAGAAGACGAAGCGCGGCAAGTCGACGTCCAAGAAGAAGCGCTCCAGCACGGGTTCGCACGGTTCCGCTCGGCGCGGCGCGCACGGCCGCACTGCCCCGGGCAGTTCGGATGCGAGCAGCGAGGGCGTGCAGCGGGATGGCTCTAGGTCAAAGGTTGCCGCTCCCGCTGCTGCGGGCGCGGGCGAGAAGGCACCGCGTCCAGCCCGTCCCAAACGCTCTGGTAGAGCGCGCGTTCGCTCGAACGATGCGGATTCCGAACGGCGAGGGCGCGATGAAAAGCTCGTCCATGACGAGCCGCGCAGCGCCCGGGCGAATCGTTCGGGCCGGGGCGCTCGCACCAACCGACAAAGCAGAGCCGGTGCTGGCGAGGCGATGACCAAGAAGAGTCGCGGCGGCAGGGCCCGCGGCGCGCAGCGAGGCGCCTCGTCGCGCGATGCGCTCTCCCACGATTGGCGTAACAGCGATTTTCCCGATGAGCGTCGGGGTCGCGGCGGCAGGGGTGGCCATGCGGCGGGTACCGTCTCTCGTTCGGGCCGCATGGGTAAGCCCGCGGGCCATTCGCGCCGTCCCGGCGATTTTGGCGGCCGACGGAAGTAGGGACGGCCCGGAAGCAGCGACGGAGAACGGCTAGTCTATGATGCCGCGACAAAGTGCGGGCGGCCTGCATACCGTGACGATGTGCGAATACCTTGGTCGCGGCGATGGGATGGTCCGGAAGCAGCGACGGGGTGCAGGAAAGTTTGCACCCCGTGGGCCCATGCCACGTTGGTGCCCCGCGGAGTGCGGGTCCTAGAGCCGGCTCCCGTTGCGAATCAGCTTGCCTGGGCGCACGCTTCGACAAACCGGTTGAAGAGGCGCGCCATGGGCTCTGCGCTCGCATAGTATTCAGGGTGCCATTGCACGCCCAACATAAAGGGGGCGTCGGGGCGCTCGATGGCCTCGATTACGCCGTCGGGTGCGATGGCGCTCGCGGTATAGCCCGCGCCGAGGTCTCGAATCGCCTGATGGTGGAGAGAATTCACGGCGAGCTCGTTCTCGCCGAGGACACCTCCCAACACGCTTTCGCCTTTGATCTCGACCGTGTGCGAAATTCGCCCATCCATATATTCGTTATGGACGATAGCGAGGGCTCCAGATGCCGGCGCGTGCTGCGCATCGAGATCATGGTAGAGCGTGCCCCCGTGGGCGATGTTCATAATCTGCGCGCCGCGACATATGCCAAGAATCGGCAGCCCTCGCTGCTCTGCGCCGAATAAGAGGTGGAGTTCCGCGGCGTCGCGTAGGGGAGTCGTTTCGCCTACCAGCCGTTCCCCTGATAACGCTTCGACCCCACATCGCTCGAGCGCGCTTCTATAGCGAGCGGGTTCTATATCTGCTCCGCCTGTGAGCATGAGGCCGTCGGCACGGTCAAGATACTCATCGTATACATCGGAGCGTTCCGTTAGAGGAAGCACGACGGGTAAGCCGCCCGCTCGCACGATGGCGTCGGCATAGTTCTCGCACAAGCGAAAGGCAGTTTCGCCAAGATACGTGGTGAGCGATGCCGTTGCGAGAATAAGGGGGCGATGCGCCATGGGGCTCCTTCGAGAGCATGGCTCGCAACGGCGCGGTGCGTGCCGCTGTGGGCCATGGGGTTAATCGACAAAACTTGGCTCAAAGGACTGCTTTTTCGAGCGCCTATGAAGTATAGACGCTTTTCCGTATCTCAAAACCCCAGCTCAGAGATTTGCCGAAAAACGAGCTGCTCGGGGTGTCTAGCAAAATTCGATCCTTTGAGACAAGTTTTGCATTGAACAGTTCGCGTTGCCCTTGCGCGGGCGCTCCAGGTGCGTTAATCTATCAACGGGGTATAACTTAGTAATACTTAGTAATACCAAGAAGCAACATCACACCAAGCCTGGGCGCGCGGCATGGGCCGAGTTAGGTCATTGGTAGTGCGACATCGGCACATGCCGCGCGCCCAGGTAAACGCACTCGTTCGTTCCACCGAGGTACGACCATGGCAGATCACATGACCCCGGTCGTCGCGAAGGTGCTGCCCGAGGAGAAGGCGGCCTTCGCGGCGGCGACCCAGCGGGTGGGCACCACGCCCTCCAATGCCATACGCATGTTCATCGCGGCGTTCAACCGCTGCGGGACCTTTCCCTTCGACATCTCGCCCACGGGGGCCTTCGGCCCGGGGGACGGGTCTGCAAACGTTTCGACAACTGATTGATCCCCGGCGCCCATCCCCTTCGGATGCGCTACGATGGCATGCGTCATATGGGCGACGCGCGGAATCGCGCCGGAAGGGTGCCGGTACATGGAGCGAGCGAAGCAGACCTCCGAATCGATCGAACTCGGAATCGTGCTTGCCCTCGCGGGCGGGTTCATGGATGCGTATTCCTACGTTGCGCGCGACGGCGTGTTCGCCAACGCCCAGACGGGCAACATCCTGCTCACCGGCGTCCACATCTCAGAGGGCGACTACGCGCTGGCGCTCAGGTTCCTGGCCCCCGTGCTGTGCTTCTCGCTCGGCATCATGCTGAGCGACCTCGTGCACGAGCGCTTCTCGAGCCGGATCCACTGGCGCCAGGTGACGGTGCTCGTGGAAGCGCTCATCCTGCTCGGCGTGAGCTTCGTCCCCGGCGACCTCAACATCCTGGCGAACAGCCTGACGTCGCTCGCCTGCGGCATGCAGGTCGAGTCGTTCCGCAAGATCCACGGGCACGGCATCGCGACGACGATGTGCATCGGCAACCTGCGCTCGGCGCTGCAGAGCGTCGACGACTACATCGTCACGCACAAGCGGGGGTTCCTGGAGAACGGGGTGCTCTACTTCGGCGTGATCCTCTGCTTCGTGGTCGGCGCGATCTTGGGCAACTGGTTCATCGACCTGCTCTCGCTGCGCGCGATCGCGGTGTGCGCAGCGCTCCACTTCCTGGCGTTCCTCCTCATGTTCATAGACCGCGAGCGGCCCGGGGCCTAGGCGCCCGCCGCGCAGAGGATGCGCCCGCCGCCCAGCACGACGTCCCCGTCGTAGAGCACGACCGCCTGCCCGGGCGCGACGGCGCGCTGGGGCTCGTCGAAATCGATGCGGAGCGCCTCCCCGCGGACGGGCACGGGCC
>OLPF01000611.1_pt1 | contig 36263 bp, 18 predicted proteins | sample 1673121 | NCBI WGS metagenome assembly OLPF01 (sample SAMEA3136756, study PRJEB25190) | human gut metagenome
ATCTCCACCCTTCCCTTGACTTCCTCGCTGCGCTTTGGGTGTAACCTATGTTTGACACTCTTACAAACTTTCCCGCACAAATTACGCTTCTCCTCTTGCATGTTGGAAATAGAATGTGCTATAATATTAACGTTGCTTTTTTCGTCCCTTTCAGGGATATTGAGAAAGGCAAAGTGTTTTGTAGGGCAATTTTGATCATTATCCGTCTCGAAATCGTGTGTTCATCGCGGAAGGCTGCCGAGGGAAAATTCTGACGGCACAAGGCTTTAAAGGGCTTGAGGGCTCGAATTGAATATCCTGTTCTCTCCTGTTGTTCTCTCCGATTTCCCGGGGAGTGCGGCAGTAGAAATATACGGAGAGGTATCGAAGTGGTCATAACGGGGCTGACTCGAAATCATGTTATCTGTGCCAAAAACTGAATATTTTCTAAATGGAGACGTATCGAAGCGGTCATAACGAGCTCGACTCGAAATCGAGTTGTCCGAAAGGGCACGTGGGTTCGAATCCCACCGTCTCCGCCAACAACAATCCCGCGTAAATTAAGGGTTTACGCGGGTTTTCTTATGTCTTTTTGCGGGTGATTTTGCCCTGCTGAAAACAGGCAAATCCGGGTGAATGGTGCCCGTGGTGCCCCGATTTGTGGTGCCCTGCGGCAAAATTCTTATACATCTTATTCATAAAAAATGTATGCCGTGGTGCCCGAATGGTGCCCGGAACTTCTAAAAGCATATAAAAAGCAGCGTGGAGCTATAAAGAGATACGTCCTTTACAGCTCTATTTCGCTGCTTTTCTTTTTGGCTTTTTTCGGCTCGCTGCCTTTATCCGGCGTGGGCTTCTGCGGGTGCAGGGCTTTGTGGTAGGTTTCAAGGACAGCTTTTTTTCGTTCAAGTCGTACATTGACGTATTGTGCCGTTACCGCTTCAAGGTTGGTTGAAATACCAAGCGACATACCAATGCCTTTTAGTGTATGCCCCAATATCTCGCCTACGGTATAAAAGTCGCCTGTGAGTTGGTGCATATTTGTAGCTGCCGTATGGCGCAGGTCATGAAAGCGGATGTGCCGCAGGCCGTTCTGTGCCAGGATGCGGCTAAAGCTTCTGGACAGATAGGCCGGACAGATGCGCTCGCCCAGCTCGTTGAGGCAGACGTATCCCTCATCGACGCGGCTGTACGACTTGCCGCACAGGCGCTTGCTTTGCTCCTGCTGGGCTTTCAGGCGCTTTAGCATGTCCCGCACCGGCGGCACCAGCGGCAGCGTCCGGCGGCTGGAGCAGGTCTTTGTGGTGTCCGCAGCGATGATCGTATACTTGCCGTCGATGGAGCAGCCGGTGACCGTGTGCCGGATGGTGAGGGTGCCCTGCTCAAAGTCGATGGCATCCCAGCGCAGGCCCATGACTTCGCTGCGCCGCAACCCATAGAAAGCGGCCAACTTCACCGGCACCTCGATGTGCGTGCCGGACACAGCCGCAAACAGCGCGTGCAGCTCGCTCTCGGAGTAGAAGCTCGCCTGATAGGCGTTCTTGCGGGGGCGGTCCACCTTGTCGGCGGGATTCACCAGGATGAGGTCGGTCTTGACCGCGTAGCGCAGCGCCCGGTGCAGAACAGCGTGATAGTGAATGACCGTGTTGGCCTTCACCCGCTTGCTCTGCTCCATGTAAAACGCCTGGATGTCAGCGGCCGTCAGGCCCTTGAGCGTGATGCGCTTTTTGCGGAACCACGGGTCGATGGGATTGCGCAGCAGTCCGCTGTAGGAGCCGTAGGTGCTTTCGGCGATGGTGGTGCGGGCGATTTGCAGCCAGCGCTGGAGAAAGTCGGCAAACAGCTCATCCCCGGTGGAAACAGGCGTGTCCGCTGCCGGAATCACGAAGTGCTGCCGCTGCTCCATCAAAAACGCCTCGGCCCGCTTCTTATTGCCCTTCACCGTCAGGCCGGTGGACAGCCACTTGGTCTTGCGTTTGTTGTCCGCACCCTTGTAGCTCAGCACGGCGTAGTAGTAGCCCTTCTTCTCCTGCAGATGTCCTGCGATCATACTGTTTCCTCCTTCCTGTGCCGGGGTTTCCCGGCTTGCTTATGTCCCCTTGTCTGCACCCGGCACCCGCAGGTAGGTCAGCAGATGCACCTTGGGGATGCGATAGGTGCGGCCCACCTTCATGGCGGTGATTTTGCCGGTGCGAATCAGCTTGTAGCCGGTCTTGGTGCTCACGCCCAGCGCACGGCTCATTTCTTCGATGTTCATCACGTCCGGGTAGTGCTTGAGCATGACGCTGTATGCGTCTTTCAGGGTGTATCCCATTCGCGTCTCCTTCGCCGTCATCAGTTGGAATTCCTGAAGGCTTGGCAGATATAAAAAGCATTGTTCTTGATTACCTTGTCGTCCCCTTGTTATGAGTGGGCATTTGCTACGCATCCCCATGGACGGGAATACCCCATGGGGGTGCGTACTTCCAGCATTCTGGTGGACGGATGGGCAGACCAGGTCTTGGACTGGTTTTCATACCGCTTTGAACTCCGCCGAAAACGGAATCAGCGGCTGATCCACTTGATTCTTCCTCCGACTTCTTCTTCGGCGGGAAGAGGGAAAAGGACGGGATTCTCGCGCGGAGGCTCCTCCTGAAACCCGCGTCCGCTGCTGATTTCCTCCCAGTACATGACGGTGATGATGGTTCCCTTGTCGGAGGTATTCACCTCGAGCAGCGCCTTGCCGGCCAATCGTTGCAGCGCTGTGCCCACGGTCTTGCGCGCCCAATGCAGCTGGGTGGCGATTTGAACCTGCGAGGCATAGAACTGCCCGGGCTGGAGTCCCTTGTACGGTTGGTGCGATGCATGAAGCACGCAGTAGATCCACAGTGCGGTGTCGTAAGCGTTGCCCCATATAGGAAGCTGCTGCACGCTTCGCGGAAGCGCGACAAAGCCCTGATATTTCTTAGCGATAGCAATCCCCTCCTTGCGGCACATAGTAGTTCTCTTCTTTTCCAGATGCCCTTCACTTAAATATGTCTAAAAAAGGGGCGAATGGAAACCTGGAAGGGGAAAAGTTTGGAAGTAAATAAAAAGCGCTCCGCTTGGTTTTCATCAGGCGGAGCACTTCTCAATTCTTTCTGGTCTTTATGGTGCAATCATTACGCTTTTCAAGCAGCTTTATCTTGCACCGCAACTGTGTGCGATCTGGCAACAGGGAGGCAATGCAATCGAAGGACTTCTAGCTCTTATCCGTTTCCCCCGTCTTCACCTACGATTTGATCAATGTGTCCATCGTTACCGTCAATATAAACCTCGATCATGCCTTGGCTGCTTCCCTGTTCGTCGTCCCTGCTGAACACAATGTACCAATAGGGCACGTCCCTATCATTGCTATCAATAATGAAAAAGTCGTATCTCGTATAGATGTCCCGTTCAAGATCGGGATACGCTTCTTTTAAGGCGCTTTCCGCCAACGCAACGGCTTCCTCTTCCGAAATCTGATTCTCATCAGGCAAGCCATACCAGGAAATAAAATAGGCTCGTTCTTCCAGCGTCCAGTTTTTCGACTCTCCCTTCGCCGCTTTGATCTCTTCAGAAGTTCGGTATCCATTGATTCCTTCTCCCGATGCAGACGCAGGCGTAGTTTTCTCCTAGGGAATTTCAATGCCTCGAAGGTCATCCGCCATCACTTCGCCTTGATTGGTGACGCAAAGGATATACTCTGCAATCACGGAGTGCGTTCCTTCGCCCTCTGCAAGCGGCGGGCGGAACGAGATCAGCCAGCGCTTGTCGTTTTCACGCCCAGGCATCACATAGAAGTCAAAGTCAACCGCATAATCGTCCAGCGCAGCAGGCGACAATTGGAAGTGCTCGATCAAGGCATTTTGAGCGATGGCCAACGCTTCTTCCTGCTGCAAATCCTCAGAGGTTGGGAGCATATGGATTTCTTCATCGTAACCCATGCGTCCTGTCTTGATGAGGACTTCGCTGTACCAGGCCTTATCCTCCACCGGCCAGGATTCAAACTTGCCCAAAATGGTTTCCATGATGGACATCAACGTAATGGCATCCTCCGGCAGTTCCATCCAGTTTTCAAGCAGAGAAGTCACCTGCATGTCATCGTGCTGGCTGCTTGCTTCTGCGAGCGCTTTTTGAACCTCTTCGCTGTTTTCAATCTCTCCGCACGCAACGAGCTGTTGCAGGAGCTCGGCTTTCTGTTCGACATCCCAAGTTTCAAAGCAGCCCACTTGCGACTCAAGCTGCGCAGTCGTTTCTGCCATCTGCCTCCAGGAAATCATGGCATAGGCTGCGCCGGCAAGCGCCAGGATAAGTACACAGGCGAGGACCAGGCTCCAAGAAACTTTCCTTTTCACGGTTTTCCCTCCTGTTGTAATCTCGCGCATCATCATCCAATGCTTTCTTTCCGTAACGTACAGCCCGGAGAGATTTTCCTCAAGACACTGCCTGACAGTTTCACGATTCATAGGCTCTCCTCCTCTCCTGGTGCACAGCGAAGTAAGCTGTAAGCTTTTTGCAAACGGCGGTTTAGCGTGGGCCGGCTGATTCCAAGCGTCTTTGCCACTTCTTCTGTGGTCAGTTCCTGATAGTAATACAGCAAAATGGCGCTTTTGTACTTCTCAGGTAATCTGAGCACATCAAGAAAGAGCTCACGGGAGTCCTGGGAGATTGGCGTTAATGCCGGAGGGATTTCCTCCAACGCGCATGTCTGCTTTCTGCGCTTGAACCAGCCTGAACGCAGATAATCCTTGCAGGTATTGACGGCAATGCGCATGATCCAGGTCTTGATGGAGCAATCATTGCGTCTTTCAAACCGCTCCAAATGACGCCACACCTTGGAAAAGGTATCCTGCATGGCGTCCTCTGCCAAGCTGCGATCCATCAAATAGAGGAAGCATAGCCGCAGGACTTCTGTTTCATAGTCGCGCATCAGCTGCTCGAATCGGGCCTCTTGGGCGCTGCTGGGTCTCGAAGCGTTGTCCATCATCCCCACCTCCTTCACTTCAATAGACGAAAAAGATGGCGCCTTTTGTAAAGGGCCTTACGAGTTTTTGGGGAATCAGCCGGATTTTGTTTCGATGGTGTATAAAACCTATGATGTTTCTCATGCATAGGTGAATTCTAGGTTGAAGAGTTGTGCGCATACCCAAATGATTTTATTTGCGTTTGTGAAGTTTTTTGATATAATGGTGGTATCTTATTGTAAAGAGGTGCAATCCATGTGTACGGCAGTATCCTACAAGAAGCTGTTTAAGCTGATGATTGACCGGGACATGAAGAAAAAAGATCTACAGCAGGCAGCAGGGCTCAGCCCGGCAACCATTACCAAGCTGGGCAATAACAGCTATGTCAGCATGGAAGTGCTGGTAAAAATCTGCCAGACGCTTTGTGTGGATATCGGGGATATTATGGAAATAGCACCAACGGAAGATGATAAGCAAGGCTGACATAGAAAAAGAATCAATCGCAGATGGAGGAAATCCTCGTGCCTCGAACTTATGCAGCATTGACTCCATACCGAGCATTTATTACCCGGGAACCTTTCCTGTTTTATGAAATGCGCGCCACGGCAAGGCTTCTATACCACAACGTTACAGATGACGCTGCGATTGAGCAGATTATTCGGGAGAATCTTTTTCAGTATCCGACGGAGAAGTCCGTTCGCCGCATGGCGCGTGCTTGTGTTATCAGGCTACGGAATATGCACGATGATACCCTGATTGCCGCTATTGCAGAGCAGCCGCAAGACGTAGCGAAGCAAGTTTGCTTATATGCCATGATGAAACAGCACCGCCTGGTTCAGGACTTTATGCTGACAGTCATCGGGGAGAAATATCGCTTGCGGGATTTTACGTTCAGCAAAATGGAGCTGAATGTATTTTTCCTTCGACTCCAGGAGCAGGATGATGCCGTCGCCGCATGGAGCGATAGCACCATTGCAAAGCTCAAACAAATTCTCACCCGTATACTTGTAGACACGGAGTATCTCGATGACGTGAAGGTCGATCATCTGAACCCCGTGCTGATTTCGACGATTTTAGAGAACGCAATCCGGTTAAATGGCGATGAAGCGATACTTCCCGCGTTTAACTGTTTTCAACAATAAGGAGGCGGACGGATGCGTACCATAGAAGAACGCCTGGACAAAATACGCAAGCTCATGGAAGATGACGACTTTCTGGAAAGCAAAGGCATTAGCAATGAGGTCAACATCCGCATCTTCTGCTATGACCCAGAGGATGAGATGGCAGTTCGCCACTTCATTTCCCAGCTCAAAACGGATCAGGACTTGCATTGCAACTTGATCGAACGAAACCTGTATGAGATTTTTCTCGCTGCTTGCGACGATATGGGGATCACAGATTCCATCGCGGAAATGGAGGAATCGGATGGAGAGCCGTTTCTGCTGGAGCAGTTACACGCCGCCATTGGCGTGGATGACTTCGTGGAACGCATTGATGACCAGCCGCACAATCCCGGCGACGTATTGTTGTTGACGGGTATCGGCGCGGTTTTCCCGTTCATGAGGATTCATGTGCTACTCCCCGCCTTACAGTCCCATTTCCCGGATATTCCGATTTTGGTCATGTATCCCGGTACATTTGATGGCCACCATGTCAAACTGTTTAATCGGTTGAGGCCGAACGATTACTACCACGCATTCAATGTACTTTGAGGAGGAACCAAAGATGCTAATTCGCAATATGTTTGCGGACGATATCAACCGTAAAATCAATAATGTTATCAAGGTAGATCAATCCGATAACGATGTCATCGAACAGGAAGTCCGTGAATATGTGATTACCAATGAATTGAAAAAGCACTTCATGTCCTTCTTCAGTTATTACAGCGATGCCTTTGACGAGCCGACAGCAGACATCGGTGTGTGGATTTCCGGCTTCTTTGGAAGCGGTAAATCCCATTTCCTAAAGATGCTTTCATATATCCTGGCAAACCGCGAAGTAGGCGGCGTTAAGACGGTGGAACGCTTCCGGGAAAAGTTTGCGGATGATCCTGCCACCTTCATGATGATCGACAAAGCAACCCGTGCCAGCACGGAAACCATCCTTTTCAATATTGACGTAGAGAGTTCCATCAACAAAGACAAAACAGCCGTGCTGCGGGTCTTTGCAAAGATGTTCTATCATCATCTTGGCTTCTATGGCGACAATCTGAAGGTTGCTATGCTGGAACACTATATTGACCAGCAGGGAAAAACGGAGGCATTCCGGCAAGCCTTCCAGCGTCACAGTGGTAAGGAGTGGGCGGCGACCCGCAAAGCGTTTGCTTTCAACGGCAAGTTTATTGTGCCTGCGCTGGTCGAAACGCTGGGCATGTCTGAAGCGGATGCGCAAGCATGGTTCTCCGACAAGAGCCCTGTTGAGTTTTCCATCGCTCAACTGGTCTCTGATATCAAGGAATATGTGGACAAGCAACCCCGCGATTTCCGGCTGCTGTTTATGATCGACGAAGTGGGACAGTATGTGGGCACGGATACCGACATGTTGCTCAACCTCCAGTCCCTCACCGAAAAACTCGGCAGCGAGTGCCAGGGTAAGGTATGGATCGTCTGCACCGGCCAGGAAGCCATTGATGAGATTATTAAGGTTCGTGCCGATGAGTTCTCCCGCATTCAGGCGCGATTCAAAACCCGCCTGAGCCTGACTTCTTCCTCTGTGGATGAAGTCATTCAGAAGCGTATCCTGCGAAAGACGCCCGAGGCTACGGCAGAGCTGGAAAAGCTCTATGATGCCAAGGCTGCCGAACTACGTAATCTCTTCAGCTTTACGGACTCCATGCTGGATATTAAGGGCTATTCCGGGCCGACTGAATTTGCCGTGAATTTTCCGTTTGTTCCCTATCAGTACAGTGTCATGCAAAAGGTATTCGCAGAGATCCGCAAGCATGGAAGTTCTGGCAATAAATATATATCCACCGGCGAACGCTCAATGCTTTCTAGTTTTCAGAATGCCGCACAACAAATTCAAAATCAGAACGAATCTGCTCTCGTTCCGTTCTATTATTTCTATAATACATTACATAATGCTCTGGATACTCCAATCCGTCAGATCATTGAGCGTTGCCAGAAGTTCGCCGATGGTGTTTCCGATATGCAACCGCAGGATGTAGCTGTTCTTAAGCTGCTGTATTTGCTGCGATATATTGATGATATTCCCTCCAATCTGGAGAATATTGTAATTTTAATGGCTGATACCATTTCTGTGGATAAAATCAGCGCTAAGGTATCTATACGTGCATCCCTCGACCGTCTGATACGTCATAATTTTGTTGCTCTAAACGGCGAAATTTACTGTTTTCTGACTGATGAGGAACAAGAAATTCAGAGCGATATAAAAAAAGAGTTGGTAGATACCTCTGCCATTGTGGAACACATCGGCCACATGATCTTTGGCGACATTTATACGACAAAGAAATATCATTATTCTGACAAATACGATTTTCCTTTTGATCAAATGGTGGACGATATGGTAGTTGGCACGCTTACCGGTGGCATGCGTCTACGCTTTCTAACGCCCCTTGCTGATGACGATCCATCCGCCAAATCAGATTTTAGGCTCATGTCCGCAACCAAAGGCTGTGAGGCTGCTGTAGTGCTGGCTGACAGCGACTATTACAAATCTTTGGAAAGAGCTATCCAAATCCGGCAATATATCAAGCGGCGAAACATCGCTCGCTTGCCCAAATCCGTACAGGACATCATCCGCAACCAGCAGGAGGAAGCCAGCAAATATGAAGCCTCCGCGCTGGAGGACCTGCGCCGGGCGATTGTCGAGGGCGCGTTCTTTGCGGATGGCGAGAAGCTCTCCCTCAAGGGCGGGGACGCCAAGAGCAAAATTGACCAGGCGCTGGAGTACCTGGTTACTCATGTGTACAGCGAGCTGGGCCTGATTACCTGGCATGCGGAGTCCGACGCCGACATCCTGGCCGTGCTGAACGGCAGCGCCAACGATGCCTTAGCCTATGGCATGACCCGCAACGAGGAAGCCGCGGGCCGCATGTATGAATTCCTTGAGATTCAGGATAACAAGAAGCTGCCCACCTCCATGGCAGACATCCAGAGCCGGTATAGCGCCATTCCCTACGGTTGGCGCGAGATCGACATTGCCGCCGTGGCATCCAAGCTCATCTACGACCAGCGCGTAACCATCAAGTACGCGGGCATGACCATCCAGCCGGATGACCGCCGCCTGCCGGATATGCTCCGCAAAAAGAGCGAAATCGGCAAAACCTCTATCAGCAAGCGCCATGTGCTTTCTTTGCAGAAGGTGAGGCAGGCCCGCGAATTCCTGCGGGATTACTTTGAGATCATGGATGTGCCCACGGATGAGGACGGCCTCGTCCGGTTCATCGTAGACCGGCTGACTGCTCAGCGCCAGCATTACGTGGACCTGGACGCCCGCTATGAAGGCCACAAGTACCCGGACCGTCCCCTGGTAAAGAACATGATCGCCCTCCTTACGGATATCCTTTCCCAGCAGAAGGACAACGAGGCCCTTGTGTCGCGGCTGCTGGCCCGGCAGGATGACCTGGACGAAGTCAAAGAAAAGCTGCAACCCGTGGAAGGCTTCTTCGCATCCCAGGTGGACACCTTCGACCGGGCGGTGCGCTTTGAGGCCGATCTGCACAATGACCTGGACTACATTGCCAAGGATGAAGCGGCGAATCAGGCCCTTAACACCATCCGCCTGATCTGCCTGGTGCCGGTGAACGGCCGCTACGACTACAAACGCATTCCCGAACTGAATGTGCTGATGGATACCGTGAAAGCCGCCCACGACGCCATGCTGGAAGAAAAGCGCAACGAACTGTTGGAAGTCGTGCGTCAATGCATGGCCGACATCCACGGACGGATGGAGCCCGGCAGCGAAACCCTGATCCGCCCCATGATTCAGAAAGCCGATGAATACTATACGCAGAAGAAGCAGCGCATCGCGGAAACGCAAAGCCTGGCCCTGCTGGACGGCATGATGCCTCCTATGTGGACGTATAAGGACGATACTCTGCACCATATGGAAAGCGCTACTCGCGTTTCGGCTCCGCCCCGGGTGGAGCCGGTCTCCGGCCCCGCAAAGCCCAAAAAGCTCATCAAAGCCATCTACCGTCAGTCGATCTTCCCGGCCAAGCGGCTGGAGAGCGAAGAAGACGTCAACACCTATGTGGAGCAAATGCGCACGCAGCTGCTGGCCTACCTGAAGGGCAGCGACGGCGTCGACCTGAAGTAAGGAGCGATTCCCATGGACAAGAACGCCATCAAGAAGTTTGCCGTCTGGGCGCGCCGCGAGCTGATTGCCCGCGTGTCCCAAAAGGCGGAGCAATACGGCATTACCAAACAGGGCCACGGCGACATCCGCGCCGACCATGTGAACGGCCGCCTGCTTTCCCCTGCCGAGCAGGCCCAGCGTCAAAGCCTCGTCACCCGCATTGAGCAGGCAGGCAAGGACGGCTATGAGCAGGTCATGGAGGAAGTGGCCTATACCTGGTTCAACCGCTTCATTGCCCTGCGCTTTATGGAGGTCAACGGCTACCTGCCCTCCCGCGTGCGGGTGTTCACCGATGAGAAAAACGCCTTCAAGCCCCAGATTCTTACCGAGGCAATCCACCTGGAGCTGGACGGCCTGGATATGGAGAAGGTCTATGCCTGCAAGGAAAAGAGCGATGACGAATCGCTGTTCAAGTATCTGCTCATCACCCAGTGCAACGCGCTGAGCAGCATCCTGCCCGGTATGTTCCAGAGGATTGCGGACGATACCGAGCTGCTCTTCCCGGACAACCTGCTGCGGGAGGGCAGCGTCATCCAGCAGATGATCGCCCTCATCCCCGAGGAGGACTGGCTCGATCAGGTGCAGATCATCGGCTGGCTGTACCAGTATTACAATACCGAGCCCAAGGATCAGGTGTTTGCCAACCTCAAGAAGAACATCAAGATCGGCAAGCACGACATCCCCGCCGCCACGCAGCTGTTCACGCCGGACTGGATCGTGCGCTACATGGTGGAAAACAGCCTGGGTCGCCTGTGGGTGGAGGGCCACCCGGACGACGCCCTGCAAGCCACCTGGAAATACTACCTCCCCGAGGCGGAGCAGGAACCCCAGGTGCAGGCACAGCTTTCCGAGATCCGCAAGGGCTATGCCCAACTCAAGCCCGAGGACATCCGCTGCATCGATCCCTGCATGGGCAGCGGCCACATTCTGGTGTATCTGTTTGACGTGCTGGTGCAGATTTACGAGGCCTACGGCTATCCCACCCGGGAGGCCGTGCAGAGCATTGTCGAAAACAACCTCTACGGCCTGGACATCGACGACCGCGCCGCGCAGTTGGCCTATTTTGCCGTGATGATGAAGGCCCGCCAGTACGACCGGCGCTTCTTCACCCGGGGCATTCAACCCCATGTGATGGCCATTCAGGAGAGCAACGCGCTGGAGGCCTTCGAGCGCCTGCAGGGCCAGCTTTCCATGGATACACTGTGTCTGGAGACGGCCAATCAGCTGATCCGCACCTTCCATGACGCCAAGGAGTACGGCTCCATCCTGCAGGTGGACATCCCCGGCCTGGAGAGTGCTGACCGCCTGATGGAGCAGCTGCGCGCCGTTCAGGGCGATTTCGAGCTGATGGCCTGGGTGGAGCGGGCCGAGGCGCTGCTGCCCGTGCTGGCGCAGCAGGCAGTCATGCTGCAGCAGCGGTATGACGTGGTGGTGACGAACCCGCCGTATATGGGAAGTAGCGGCATGGGTGCCAAGCTCAGTCAGTTCGTGAAGGACTTCTACCCGGATAGCAAGAGCGATCTGTTTGCGGTGTTCATCGAGCGATGCGGAGACATGGCAAAGCCCAACGGCTACCAGGCGATGATTACCCAGCACGCCTGGATGTTCCTGAGTAGCTTTGAGAAGCTGCGGTTGAAACTGCTCCAAAAAGATACGGTGAACATGGCACATCTGGGCGCGCGTGCCTTTGATGAAATCGGCGGTGAGGTGGTACAAACCACCAGCTTTGTACTGCGCAAAAGCCATGTGGCTGGCTACAAAGGCACCTACTGCCGCCTGGTTGAGCCAACCACCCAGCAAGGCAAGGAGGATATGCTCCTTGCAGGCGAAAACCGCTATACCGCCCAGCAGGACAACTTTGCCAAGATTCCGGGCAGCCCGGTGGCGTATTGGGCAAAGAGCAATCTAATCGATATTTTCTCTAAGGAAATACTCTTGAATAACATTGCTCAGGTAAAAATAGGGATGGGAACTGGAAAAAATGAAATATTTGTTAGAAATTGGTGGGAAATAATATTTTGCAAATTTGATAAATCGCTAACGAACATTCAGCGATTGAATGATAGCAGCGGAAAGTGGTTCCCTTATAATAAAGGCGGGGACTACCGGCTATGGTATGGAAATTTGCAGGAAGTGTTGTGGTTTGATGCTAATGGTAGAAAAACGATGAATGAAATGTCTGGTCATCGTGAAAACGGAGGGTATGATTTTTATTTTAAGAAAGGAATAACATGGACATTTATTAGCTCATCTAAATTTGGAGTTAGAATGCGACCGACAGGTTCATTGTTTGATGTTGCAGGATCGACGCTATTTACAGAGGAAAAGTATTTTTATTTTCTTCTAGCATTTCTTTCCTCGACGGTATGCAACTATATATTGAGTATGCTTAATCCAACCTTAAACTATCAAGCGGGCAATGTGAAAAGTCTACCAATAAAATTTGAACGAATCGACTCTGTTGATAGTTTGTCGAAACAAAATGTTGAAATATCACATTCTGATTGGGACTCCTATGAAACCTCCTGGGACTTCCAGCGCCACCCGCTGCTCCGCTTGAAAGACACCATAAGGTTTACAGTTACGGATGGCGACAACAAACAGGCATCCTATTTCTTACAAGGTGCCTATCTAGCTTGGAAAAATGAATGTGCAAACCGTTTCCAGCAGCTCAAAGCCAACGAGGAGGAGATCAACCGCATCTTCATCGACATCTACGGTTTGCAGGACGAGCTGACGGCGGAGGTGGCGGACAAGGACGTGACCGTCCACCGCGTGTTTGACACCAAGGAGGACGTGCCCGAATCCATGCAGGGCAGCGCCTATGTGCGCACCAAGCGCGACGAGGTGGTTTCCCTGATCTCCTACGCCGTGGGCTGTATGCTGGGGCGGTATTCCCTCAGCAAGCCCGGTCTGGCGTTTGCGGGTGGCGCGTGGGATGCGGCCAACTACACCTCCGAATTCCAGCCCGACCAGGACGGCATCCTGCCCATCTGCGACGACGACTACTTTACGGATGACATCGTGGGCCGGTTTGTCCGGTTCATCGAGGTGGTTTACGGCGAGGATACGCTGGAGGAAAACCTGGCGTTCATCGCCGATGCCCTCGGCGGCCCGAGCCGGGCAAGCGGAAAGGGCACGCCCCGGGAGGTCATCCGCAGCTATTTCCTCAACGACTTCTATGCCGACCACTGCAAGACCTACCAGAAGCGGCCGATCTACTGGCTGTTTGACAGCGGCAAGAAGAACGGCTTCAAGTGCCTGATCTACATGCACCGCTATGCGCCGGACACCATCGCCCGCATCCGCACGGACTACGTCCACGAGCAACAGAGCCGCTACCGCACCGCCATTGCCGACCTGGAAAACCGCGTGGCTTCCGCCTCCACCGCCGAGCGCGTAAAGCTGCAAAAGCAGCTCGCCAAACTCCGCGACCAGGCCGAAGAAACCCGCGTTTACGAGGAGAAGATTCACCACTACGCCGACCAGATGATTGCCATTGATTTGGATGACGGGGTGAAGGTAAACTATGCAAAGTTCCAGGATGTGCTGGGAAAGATTAAATAGTGGAGCAGTGAATCTACCACAGAAGGGAGCAACTATGAGTAAGGCAAAATCGAGCGTGGCCGCGCATAGTAGTAATATGGCCGTATTAGTTGGAAACGGCGTAAATATAAACTTTGGAGGAAATGCATACTCGAATAGCTACATAATTAAGCGCATCATGTTTAATGCCAGGGCTCATAAATACGATCCTTTGTTTGCAGGAAAAATATCTGGAGAGGAAATTGCGCAAATATTTCGCAGGCTCGCTCAATGGGCCAATGACATTCGAACTGGTAAATATGATCATGTGATTCCTACGGAAGATGCTCGCGCACTAGAAAGCTTCAAATCTCGTTATAATTGGGAGATTGCGAACTACTACGACATCGGCCTTGAAGATTGGCTGTTCATACTGAAGGTGTTTTATTGTAGGACCGCAGATGGGAGTTTGTCATGGTCCAGTATTAAGCAAGGATTCGAACATATGATACTGGACGCAATATATAACGATGGAAGAATCAATGAAATTTACACTCAAATGGGTAGTCAAGTAAGAGAGTTCTTTATGCAATTCGATACGATCTTTACTCTAAACTATGACAACAATCTGGAAAGATTAACCGGAAAGAACGTATATCATCTTCATGGCTCTTTTGATGTCCCGGCAAATAGCGAAAATCCTCAAACTGTACAAGGTTTTCTTCGAATGAAAAAAGGAGAAACAGTTGTTGTACCGGGTTTTGAGCACTGCTATTGCAATGCCTTGCTAGATTATGAAGGCGAGAATAAATATCGCATTGCAGAAGCTTTTGAAAAAGCTGAAATAGGACTGGCATCAATCCTGCATAAAAACGTTGAAGCTCAGGCTCCTCAGCCCATTACTGAGTGGGTACGCACAAAAAGAGAAAATCCTAGCCTTACCTTTGGTACTGATTACCATTTCAGAGACTTATCGGAGCTAAGGGGAGAGCTCTATATTATTGGTTTGTCTCCGAATAACGATTCTCACATTTTTAAATTGATAGAGGAAAGCAGTATTGACAGAATCAGATATTACTATTACTCCGATTCAGAGAAAGATGTCAAAATGTTAAGGGTTGCTAAGCCTTATTCGGTGAAGGACCTGTGGAAGGAGCTCCATGCCCGGCCAGCTACTTTTAACTGCAACTATAGTCTTCCGGAAGATAATAAAATAATTGAATTGATCAACAAACTATCCGATGACCCGATAGATCGAGTAACATTGCAAAATGAAATGAACAAAATTCCTCAGTTCAGAGTGGATGCACTATGTAAAGAAGCAAACAAATTATGCATTAAACAAAAAGAGTCTGGTCCTCCTGAAAGCGGAGAAGAAATGTTAACTCAGTTTCGCGAAATCAGTCGTATAGCATTACGTGAAGGAATTCTACCGACTGTATTATACGTGCTATATTTAAAAAACTACAAGCGAATAAACACCATGTTAGGAAATTGATGAACAGAACTATACAGACAATCGAACGGGGACGATAAATGCATGGACACTGAAAAAGTAACCCTCGACCTCAATAAGCGCTTTGCTGCCCCCCTCCCGGACTACTACAAGCGCCGCATCATCTTCTGGTACGACGAGGAGCGCGAGTTCGAGGACAATCTGGATGAAATTCAGCTGAGCAATGCAAGTATCATCCGCATGACCGGCAGGAATACCTTTGCGGTCAAAAAGTTGCTCAGCCACGATGATCCGTATGGCAACTATCTCGTCTATTGCCCCATCAGCTACGAAAGCCTGGAAGATAACTGGCTGTTGGATATCCAGCTGTACAGCGAGGAATTCCGTTCCGACCTGATCTCCCTCTGGATGGACGAGATGCAGATTGCTTCTAAATCTCCGCTGCGCAAAACGGTCAAAGCCTACCGCAAGTTCTTTGCCGCGAAGGAGCGACGCGCCAAAGTGGCGCGTCAACAGGAACAGATCGAAAAGCTCGTGCAGCTTCATCTGGCGGTCATGGCTGCCATCACAGGCGCAAAGAGCAGAGAACCGGCGGACATTCTGCAAGCGGTACTGGAAGCTGGCGTAGGGGAAGACAACCGCCTTTATGCCGACCTCGAAACCTATGGCGCAAAGGATGCTTTCTGGACAATGATCGCGCAGGCAACGGGTTACAGCGAGGCGGATGCAGATTTGGGCCATCTGATTTGCCATATTTTGATGACGGCCTGCACCCGTACCCTGCCTACGGAAAACTTGCCGGGGCTGGAGCGGTATCTCTCCGCGCAGCATCAGGCCTGGTGCTATGACTTTGTCTCCGACTGGCTTCACTCCGATCGGAATGAGCATCTGTACCGGCTGGCCCGTTTTGTAGAAAACACGCTGCGCCTGCCGGAGCGCTTCATGCAGCTATCGCTGGATGAACTGCTGGATACCGAATGTTTCCCCTGCGTACATGCGTGCGTCCTGCATAAGCTCATGGCGGACATTGTGCAACAGGTCATGGATGCCGACGCCATCACAGCCGCCATTGAGAAGCGCCGCACCTGCGTGTGGTATGAAGAAGTCGCCCCGTTCTATGAGGGGCTTTCCCAGGTGGCCAACATGCAGCGGTTCTTTACGGAACATGCGGCAGGCTTCCATACGGTGGAGGCGCAAAATGTATGGAAGGAATACATCGCGGATTATTACCACATGGATGGTTTCTATCGTCGGTTCCATTTGGCCTATGCCGAAAGCGTCAAGGTGTTCCAAGGAGAACTGAATGATCTGTTTGCGCAGGTTGCGGAAAACGTGGAGGGCCTGTATGTGCATTGGTTCCTCGACCAACTGGGAGAGAATTGGACAAAGGCCATCGAGGATGATTTGAAGCAGAGCGGGAAGATTGCCGAAGTTCCGCAACAGGAGGATTTCTATGCGAAATGGGTACATGCGGCGGATGGCAAAGTGGTTGTCATTATCTCGGACGCCCTGCGTTATGAAGTAGCAGCGAGTTTGACGGAGCAGCTCAAGCGCGAAACTCAGAGCAAGGTGGAACTGACCGCCATGCAAGGCATCTTCCCGACGATTACAAAGTTCGGTATAGCTGCGCTGCTGCCGCATAAACAGCTGTCTGTGGAGGTAAAGGGCAATGGCAGTCTAAGCGTTCAGGCCGATGGGATGCCCACCGACAGCGGATACCGTGATGCCGTGCTCAAGGTCGCCAATCCGCGCAGCATCGCCTTGCGGTATCAGGACGTAATCGGTATGAATACCGTGCAGCTTCGCGCGCTAACTAACGGCATGGATGTGGTGTATATCTATCACGACACCATTGATGTCGCCAGTCATGCCTCCGACAGCTTGGTATTCTCCGCATGTGACGACGCCATCACCGAGCTACAGAACCTTGTGCGCATTGCGACCAACCGGATGAACCGAACGCACATTATCATCACGGCAGATCATGGCTTCCTGTACACGTATAGTCCCTTGCGGGAAGACGAAAAGGTGGACAAGTCTTCATTTCATCAAATGGAGGTGGAGTACGGCCGCCGCTATGCGATCATGCGCGCAGGCGCACAACCGGATTTCCTGATGCCCATTCACTTTGTAGGCGAAAGGGCCGGACTTGCTGCCTTTGCACCCCGTGAGAACCTGAGAATCAAGATGCAGGGCGGCGGGCTGAACTTTGTTCACGGAGGCGTGAGCCTTCAGGAAATCTGTGTTCCCGTTCTTACGTATCATCATCTGCGAAACGATTCCAAGGAATATCAAAAGCACAAGAGTCAATACGATACAATGCCTGTCACCATTGGCTTGCTTTCTTCTAGCCGCAAGATCAGCAACATGATTTTCAGCCTGAACTTCTATCAGAAGGAGGCAGTGGGCGGCAACCGCGTTGCACAACGCTATCAGCTTTACTTTACGGACGAATATGGCAAGCAGATTAGCGATGTGCAGACGGTCATTGCTAACCGCACGTCAGTCAATAATCAGGATCGAGTTTTCCGCGTGAATTTTAACTTGAAGCAGCTGAAATTCAGTAAACAGGCCATATACTATCTGGTCATCATGGACGAACAGGGCCTTATGCTACCCCAACGAGAAGAATTCCGTATTGATATCGCTTTTGCCGTGGATGAGTTTGACTTCTTCTCATAACACACAGGAGGCGCCGCTATGGAACCGTTTGATGAAACCGCAAGCACCCGAGAGATATTGAAGGCAAAGCTGCGTGAGCATTTCGATGGCAGAATCGTTCGCAAAGACCTGACCAAAAAGATCAAGGAGGGCGCGAATGTGCCGGTGTACGTCCTTGAGTTCTTGCTGGGACAATACTGTTCCAGCGACGATGAGGAAGTCATTGAAAAGGGCGTGCAGCAAGTAAAGCGTATTCTGGCGGATAACTTTGTTAGACCGGATGAGGCGCAGAAGATTTTGTCATTGCTTCGCTCTCGTGGCAGCTACACGATCATCGACAAGGTTACGGTTCAGCTGAATATCAAAAAGAATTGCTATGAAGCGGAGTTCTCCAACCTTGGCCTTAAGGAAATTCCTATCGAGGATGAGTATCCTGAAAAGTATGATCGCCTGCTGTGCGGTGGGATCTGGTGCATCGTCCAGCTATCCTACGAGAGCGAAGAACTATCTGATGCGCTGGTTGGCCTTGGTTTCAAATCGAATAAAACGAAAACGCATAGTTCTTCGCTCATACAAATCATGAAGCTGAACCCCATCCAAATGCCGCATGTAGACATTCATGAACTCAAGCAGGGAAGAAAGGCCTTTACACAAGACGAATGGATGGATGTCATGCTTCGCTCCATCGGCATGGAGCCCGATACATTAACCCGGCGCGAAAAATGGCTGTTGCTCACTCGTATGCTTCCGCTTGTGGAGAATAACTTTAATCTTTGCGAATTGGGGCCTCGCAGTACCGGTAAGAGCCATCTATACAAGGAGATTTCACCCAATAGCATCCTCGTGTCGGGCGGCCAAACTACCGTGGCGAACCTGTTTTACAATATGGGCCGTAAGACGGTTGGTTTAGTGGGTCTGTGGGATTGCGTTGCCTTTGATGAAGTGGCTGGCATCAATTTCAAGGATAAAGATGGCATCCAGATCATGAAGGATTATATGGCATCCGGTTCTTTCGCCCGCGGCAAAGAGGAGAAAGCCGCGTCTGCCAGCATGGTTTTTGTAGGGAACATTAATCAGAGTGTGGACGTACTGCTTAAAACCTCCAGTTTGTTTGATCCATTTCCACGTGAAATGGGGACAGATACAGCGTTTCTGGATCGTATGCATTGTTATATTCCCGGCTGGGAGATTCCGAAATTCCGGCCGGAACACTTTACCAATGACTACGGCTTCATTACGGATTATCTCGCGGAATTTCTCCGGGAATTGCGCAAGGAGCAGTATGGCGATGCGCTGGACCAATACTTTCACCTGGGCAAGAACCTGAATCAACGCGATACCATTGCCGTTCGCCGCATGGTTGGCGGCTTCATCAAACTGCTTTACCCGAATGGTGAACACACCAAAGAGCAGTTGGAAGAGATTCTCATTCTTGCATTGGAAATGCGCCGCCGGGTGAAGGAGCAGCTCAAGAAGTTGGGTGGGATGGAGTTTTACGATGTGAATTTCAGTTACATCGACAAGGATACCTTTGAGGAAAAGTTTGTCTCCGTTCCGGAACAAGGCGGTGGAAAGTTGATCCCTGACGGCATCTGCAATCCTGGCAATGTGTATACCGTAGCACGTGGCAAATCCGGCATGATTGGTGTATTCCGTCTCGAAAGCCAGATGCTACCTGGGAGCGGAAAGTTTGAACGCACAGGACTAGGCAGTGACACCAAGTGCAAAGAAGCCACGAACACAGCGTTTAACTATCTCAAAGCGAACAGCAATCGCATCAGCGGCACGATCAGCGCAACAACGCGGGATTATATCATTGGTTATCAGGACCTTCAAGGCTTGGGCATGACCACCAGCCTTGCACTTCCGACTTTGATTGCTTTGTGCTCCATTGCTCTGGGCAAGCCAACCGTAAGCAATCTAGCGGTACTTGGTGAGATCAGCATTAGTGGAACGATGATTAAGGTAAACGAGCTAGCCAATGCCTTGCAGGTCTGTCTGGACAGCGGCGCAAAGAAGGTGTTGCTTCCCATCACCTCAGCAGTTGATCTCGGAACGGTGCCACCAGAGTTAGTGGGGAATTTTAATCTGATTTTCTATCAGAGCGCGGAGGACGCTGTTTTCAAGGCCCTTGGCGTAGAATAAACTCCTGGGTTTGCCTTATCTCGCGGAGCAATCATGGAACTGTTTTGCATGCAGGAAGTGAAGACTCATGAGCGTTGTGCGCGTGACATCATGAATGAGGATTGGATACTCGTAGCAATTTCTATAAGTCCTAATAAACAGTTGCTTCCTAAAGCGTATGACAAGACGGTGATAGATGCTTGTTCTGCGAGAGCGTAACTAGGCTTACGGCTTTTCATCAGGATGAAAAACTGAAAAGTATACAGTGAAGATAGAAACTTGGAGGGAGCAGAGCAATGCCGATGTGGTTATGCCGGGCCGGACAACGCGGAGAGTATGAAAACAAATTTCTTGAGGAAAACCGTGTATACTGCACTTGGGATAATCTTCCCGAATCCATTACGCACTTTCACACGAAGCAGGAATTACAGCAATACTTTGTGGAGAATGACCCCGATGTAAAAGTTAAAACAGCAATGAATTGGGCCAGTCAGGTGTGGCCTTTTGCGCATGAGATGAAAAAGGGAGAGATCGTTGTTTTGCCAAGCAAGATCAAGCCCGTCATTCACTTCGGAAGGATTACCGGGGATTACGAATTTTTACCACAGAACGCTAACCCCTTTCATCACACGCGTCTAGTAGAATGGTTTGCCTCCGACATCCCTCGTGCGAATTTTGACCAGGATATTCTCTACTCCTTTTGCGCCTTTATGAGAATTTGCCGCATAAGGCAGGAAGAACGGATCAAGGCGGTTATCCATGTGTATCAGCAGAGAAAAAAGTCGCATCCGCCTGTACTCCCGGAGCCAACAGACGAAGAGGAAGCCCGCGACATTGAAAATGAGGCCTTGGGTGTAATCACAAACCTGATCATTCAGAAGGCCAAAGGGCACGGCTTGGCTAAAATTGTGGATGCTATTCTACGGGCAAAGGGTTTCACGACCTATGTCAGCCCGGTTGGACCGGATAAAGGCGTTGATATTCTCGCTTCCCCTGGAACACTTGGTTTTGGAAGCCCTAAAATCTGTGTACAGGTCAAGTCAACAGACGCGCCTGTAGACCGAATTGTGCTGGACCAACTGGGCGGTGTAATGAAAAACTTCCACGCTGACTATGGCCTGCTGGTGTCATGGAGTGGATTCAAATCTTCCGTAATCAATGAGATGGCCAAGCAATTTTTTGAGATTCGTCTTTGGACACATAAAGAGATCATTGAGGAATTCCTGAAGCACTACGATCAAATGGACGATGACATCAAAGAAATGATACCTCTAAAAAAGATTTGGGTTGCCAATAACAGTGAGGAATGAATATACTGAAAAATGGCTTTCCCGTAGCTGAAAACGGTAAAAAAGCGGCAATTTGATTTAAGTCAGCTTATATTCAGCCCAATTTCTCCAAGGTTGTTGCAAGTTAAGCACTGAATGTGGCAAACCTGCAAATATATGTCAAGCAAATTTTACGGAAATTGCTGCTACCACCTGACACAGCGGCGATCAAGGGCAAGTGAACGTCGGCAAAGCCGACGCCCTTGATCGCCGCTGTACCAGGTGGTGAATGGAAAGCAAGGCGACAGCGGTGAACTCCGCTGCCGCCTCTACTCATTAAAACTGTATGGCAAACACAGCTCCTTATCTTCTTTGTGATTCAAGCAGTAATTTTATCTGCGTCAAAGGCTGATTTGGCCCGTGCGTAATACATGCGAAGCAATTTGGCTGCTCCCGCAACCATATATACGTAGAATTGCTTTCCCTCCCCGCGTTTACGATCCATAAATAGGTAAACTGGATCGTCCACTCGGGATAGCTGCAGGCAGATGCTGCACATCTGGAACAGTGTCTTTCGCAGCAGCGGTGATCCTCGCTTGGACATGCGTCTGGAATGGGAATCCATGATGCCCGATTGATAAGGCATAGCATCCACTCCTGCAAACGCTACCAGCGCACGCTTGCTGGTGAAGCGCCGCACATCTCCGATTTCTCCCATAAGCTTTGGACCAGTGATGTTTCCTGCACCCGGAAGCGACATCACCGCCTCAAACTCCGGTAACTGTTGGGCCAGCCGCAACATTTCCTTGCGAAGCTGATGCAGCGCTTCATAGACCGCGTTCAGACTGTCAACAGCCTGGCAGATCAGCTGCCGCGTACTTTCGCTTCTGGGCATGGAAGCAACCGTTTCCTTTGCTAGGCCATAGATCCGCCGTGCATGGGATGCGTAATATTGATAATGCTCCCGCTTACACCATCGACGGTAGCTGTCCATGAAGCGACTTTCTGTCATGGTTGCAATTTTTTCCTTGTGCCAATAGGTTCTGACAAAGTCCACCCACTTTACATGGCCGTTGGACTGTTTAACCAGTGGATGAAACATCCGATTGATCTCGGGAAAAGTCTGATCCAGCAAGGAAATCAGGCCGTTGCGCAGCGTCACACTGGTGGACAGCGTCCGCTCATACAAACGGCATTGCATTTTCAAGAGTTGGCGAAGCTCGTCTTCCGGGGAGTAAGGCTTTAGCTCTGTCCAGAAGGTCAAGGCGTAGTTGGCAATTTTCAAAGCGTCGGCACGGTCCGTTTTCACGCGCCGAATGGAATTATCATGAAAGTCATGAATCAACATGGCGTTGACAATACTTACGAAGAACCCTGCGTTAACCAGCGTCAATCCAATGGGTCGCCAATAACAACTGGTGTGCTCCATTACTATACGGATTTCTCCGGGCAGAATGTGGAGACGTTGAACCAGCGCATTCAATTCCCGGGACGTATGATTTACCCGAAAAGGTGGTTCTACGATCACGCCACCCGGCTGCCGTATAGCCACCATACTGAAGCCCTTGGAAACATCAATACCCACACTGGTGATCTGGTTCATGAGCATACCTCCTATGTACTATCTACTCAGCCTGAGCTGCTCACTTCATTGCCCAATTCAGCTTGCCTTGTGACACGAACGCACAAAATATTTGTGTTTCAACCTGCGTAAATCGAACGTTACAATGAGAAGCAGCGAACAGTTTGCGAGAACGAGCGTAAAAACTCAGGCAGGGCACCGTTCGGCTGATCTTTCCCATTGTAACTGAGGCAATGGGAAACGCCAACGTTTTGGACGCGCTAGGGTTTCCTAAGCAATTGTAGCAAGCTGGGCAAACGTTTTACTTTTTGCACTTTGCTTGTTGGTGGCCCAGCCCCCAATCCCCTGTAATGCAGAGCAAGCTCTGCGGTTGTGAAGAATTCCTGCGGCATTCTTCGGTTGAGCTTGCGCCCAAAAACGAAAAGAAACCCTATGGCTATCACGCTAATCTGCGTTCATAGTCATAGGGCGTTGTTTTATCTGTCTTTTCCGGTAGTGTGTTGTTCGTGTTCAGGCTCGGCATCCCGCATCCGCTGGGTCTGTCCTTCTTCAAATCGTTCATCATCAAGAAGGGTATCCATATTCAATTTGATGTGCCGGAGATTCTTAAGCTCATCGTTCAGGTGTGATAGTTGCTCACCAGCTTGCTTCTTCTGACTGAGCAATAGATCATATTCTTCCGACAGCTCAGAAAGCGTGGGCAGTTTACCACCAGCAGCACTGTACACAGCCTGTGCTTCTTTATGAGCATCAATATCTGCTTTGTGCTCACGATAGAACGCCGGCGACCATCCAGACTCCCGGTATTGGGTGTATACGTCTTTGGTTCTTCTGTAAACCAGAATTGCTTTTTTTTGCTTGCTGATTTCCTGCATACGCGCTTGTGCTGAAGTGATTGCGCTTTTCAGTTCAGTTCGCCTATCAACCGCAGATTGAATTTTGTGCTCAAGCTCAGCGTAAGAACTGATGCGGTTATCAATGAGATAGAGCATTGAGGATGCCAGAACATCGGTATTGTGCCTTTCTGCCCAGCGCTCATATCCTTTTCCTTTCCCAGCTCTCATTTTAGCTTCGATGTTGATGAGCAGTTCAATCTGAGCATGAGGCATTTTGCTTCTGGCCTGTTTCGGAATATGCACATGCTTGCCGGCGAGAGTCAAGCGTAATACTTTTTCTGAGTATTCAGTTCCAACTGTATCCAACCGGATAAAGCATTTCCCCCCTGGCGGCTTGATGCTGATCTGTGCGCCGCGCTTGACCCGGCAGCCCGCCTCCTCCAGCAGCTGCATCAGCGCATCAAAGCTATCCGGCTGCATCCGAAGCGCGGCGTCAATCGTCATCCGCAGCATGTCTCGTTGGGATGCTTTGGCGTTCTCACCAAGCCATTTGTCATAGGTGACCGTTTGGTTTTCCGGTTCCCGGATGACGGAGAGCTGATGCTCCTCACAAATCTGGTCGCTTAGCTCAGCCAGCACCTTGCCGGAACGCAGGATGTCTCTGAATTTGCGTGTGCAATCCAGCGCAGTCGCGCAAAAGACAATGTGATTATGGAAAGAATTTTGTCAAGGAATATTTTATCTTTTTCAGTTCTTAATAGCTGAGAACCTTTAAGAAGAGATGTGGATCTATTTGCAACTCAGCCACGCACTTAAGCGCCTTTGTACTAAATCCGGCTGCCTGTGGAGGCCAAAAAGACCCTGTCGGAATAAACCCTTTATCCTTATTAGCTTCTCTTAGTTTATTCATTTCCTTAACAACTGGCGCATCTACAAGTTCCAGTGTAGTTCTATTTAAAATTTTTCTCGTTGGCGGATAATTTATATAACTGTAATCTGATTTTCCTGCATAAGCATATACTATTACATTTAAACTATCAGACATCACTTTAGCAAGACTTTGTCCGCTATTACCAAGGTTACAAGATTGGAGATACACTTCCGCGTTTGACCTAAATGCACTTCTATTCCATTTTTTTATTACATCTTTGTCAATATCAAGTTCATTATTATGTGTCGAATAGCCTAATTTTATTGTACCGCCCTCATTTACAATTCCATGAGAAAACACTGCCATCTTTGTTATTTTATCAACTTCTCTTGATGGACTATTGACATACAAAGTACAGGATTCAGCACTTTTTAGGTATGTTATTTTTATACGTTCTCCTCCCAATTCTCTTGCTGCCTCTTCAAAATTAGGTTTATCAACTCCTTCTATCCATCCATCATCAGCTATAAGCCATCCAATATTTTCTTCTGGAAATGCTATCAGATCATCACGTATTTCCCCAAGCGCAGACGATATGAAGTTATAATCACCATATTTTATTTCTCGTTCACCTTCCGTTGGTGGTGTTTTAAACACATTGCCAGAGATAACAACTATTTCATATCCATCAAAGTCTGCAAATCGAATAGGAGAATTATCACAATACAACATTTCATTAGATGATTTTTTCCCCGGATCCTTCTGCTCAAACCTCCCAATCGTCGGCTCATACTGTCTGGCTCTCAGGTTAATCATGCCCGTTGCTGCATCGTAGGCTTCGGCGTTATAGGCAAAGCCGCTCACCTTCTGCGTGCTCATCTGCTCTCCGAAAGCGGTATACGAGAAAGACTGCACCTTCACAGTAACATCCGGCAGGGCAGAGGATACCTTTTCACCCGCAACAGGCGCAGTCACCGCCTGCGCAACCGAACCGCGTCCATCATAGACATAGCTGGTCTTGCTGTCTGCCGTATACGCTGCGATGCGTTCCAAGCCGTAGGCATAAGCGGTTGTCGCCGTATGACCGTTCGTTTCCGTCCGGGTTTCGGAGATCACCTGATAGTATTCCTGCGTGATATCGTACAGATAATCCGTCGTCGCCCACGCCAGTTCTTCCGGCACGTCCGCCGCGTCGTCCTGCGCCTGCTGGACAACGATTTCCGGCAGTCCGGCAATATTCCCGCGAAGCAGTTCTTCCAACGTGGAGCGGGATGTGTCACCCGTTTCCTTTTTGCTCAGGCGCATACCGTTTGCATCGTAGGTAAACTGCTGCTGATATCCGTCATACCCGACGTAGGAGGTAAGCTGATCGAGCGCGTCATGCGCATAGCGATCCGTCAGCTTGCCGTAGGTCTTGCTGGTCAGCGTCTTTTGAATCAGGCTGCCGTTCTTATCATAGCTGTACGCAATCTTGCTTTGACCGTTGGTCATGCCCGTGAGCTGATTGGCCGCATTATACGCCATTTTCAGTGTCACGTTCTGGCCGTCCGTCCCGGTAATCGCCTTTTCCAGCATGTTTCCGGCCTTGTCATAGGCGTAGCTTTCGCCGTAGCCCGTGCTTTGCAGGAAGCTGGTCAGCTCTCCGAGCGCGTTATACGCATAGCTGTTTTCCGTCTCCGTTCCGTTTTCCGTGCGCTTTTCGCCCGTGATGTAGCCGTTCCTGTCATAGCTGTAACGGAACGCAATGTCGCTTGCGCCGCTGGTGGCCTGCTCCGTCAGGTTGCCTACGCTGTCATACGCATAGCGCGTGGTCATGTTCCCGGAAACCGTCTGGATTCTTCTGCCCGCCGCGTCGTAGACGTAGCTCGTCGTTTCGCCATCCAGCCCCACAACGCCGGCCATTCGGTTCATCGCGTCATAGGTATAGCTGACCGTCCTGCTGTCAGGATAGGTCATGGACGTTTTGTTGCCGTATGCGTCGTAGGTATACGAAACCACGTCTCTATTGACATTCTCCACGGAGATCAGGAATCCCTGCTCATTGTACTGATAGCGAATCGTTCCGGCTTCGCTGGATACCTCTGTGAGCTTTCCGATTTCGTTGTAGCTGCTCGTGACGCTCTGCCCGTCCCCGACGTTCTGACGGGTCAATGCGCCCGTTTTGTCGTATTCAAACGTCATCACCGCGCCGTCCGCCTTGGTGACGCTGCTCAGCCAGCCCTCCGGCGTGTAGGCATACTGCACCTTGTGGCCCAGCGCGTCGGTTTCGCTCGTCAGGTTTCCGTCCTTGTCGTAGGTGCACTTCGTCGCATGGCGCAGCGCGTCCGTCACCTGCACAATATGATCCATTGCGTCATAGGCATAGCTGGTTTTGCCGCCCAGCTCGTCAACAACCGCAATCAGCCTGTTGGCCTTGTCATACTGGTATTGCTTGGCGTTGCCTTCCGCATCCGTTTCGCCGATAATGTTGCCTGCAAGGTCATAGCTCAGGCTTTGACTTGCGCCGTTGGCATACGTCACCTGCTCCAGCAGGCTCTCCGCCGTGTAGCTGAACGTCGTCTGGTTGCCCAGTTCATCCGTCTGACCGACAAGGTTGCCCAGCGCGTCATAGGCATACGCGGTTTCCGTCCCGTCCGCCGCAATCTGCCTGACCATGCGTCCGAGCAGGTCGTATTCGTAGGCCGTCGTCTGTTCGCCCTGCGTCATGCGAACGACGTTTCCGCTTTCGTCATACGCGTATGCTGTCGCCAGCCCCGTGCGCGGCGTAGATTGAACCACACGGCCCAGTGCGTCATATTCGGTTACGTCCTTCGTTCCATCCGGGTAGATGATCTCCGTCGGATTGCCGTTCAGGTTGTAAGACAGCTTTATGCAGCGCCCTTCCGCATCCGTAACCGAGGAAACGTTGCCCATTGCGTCATACTCGTACAGGCTCTCGTTTCCGTTGGTCACAACAGAGATCAACTGGCTGTTTTCGTCATAGCCGTATTCGGTCACAAGCCCGGTTGCGTCTGTCTGCGTCGTCAGTCTGCCGGAAATATCGTAGGCATACTGCGTAACGGCGTTGCCCGGCGCTGTGATCTTGGTCACGTTGCCCAGAGCGTCATATTCAAACAGCGCTTTCTGTCCCAGCGCGTCGGTGATCTCGCTGACCAGTCCTGTCTTGCCGTAACGGTATCTCGTCGTGTGCTTGTTGGCATCCGTTTCGGAAATAACGCGTCCTGCTTTATCGTAGGCCGTCGCCAACACGCCGCCGTTCTTCTGAATAGCCGTCGTCGCGCGCCCGTTCTTGTCGTATTCCAGCCCGACGGCCTGTCCGAGCGCATCCGTCATGCCGATGAGGTTGCCTGCCGCGTCATAGCTGTATGTCGTCGTATGGCCCAGCGCATCGGTGGTTTCGATGAGATTGCCCACGCAGTCATACGCATAGACAATTTTGCCGCCATTGGGCGCAATTTCCGCCGTCACGCGATTCAGCGCGTCGTATTCATACGCCGTCACATTGCCCAGCGCATCCGTCACGGAGAGCAGATTGCCGTTTGCATCGTAGCTGTACGCCGTCGCCGCGCCCATCGGGTCGGTGATTGCGATGATTCTGCCCAGCAGGTCATATTCAACGGTCGTTTCGCCGCCAAGCTCGTTGACTTCGCGAATGACGTTTCCGCTTTCGTCATAATCCGTTCGGATGGTCGCGTCGTTGGGCAGCGTCCGCTCGATCATGTTGCCCATTACGTCGTAGCGATAGGTCTGCGTTGCGCCCGCCGCATCCGTCACGGAGATCGGGAAGCCCTGCGCGTCGTAGCGATAGGTCGTCACGCCGCCCGCCGCATTGGTTTCGGAAATCAGATTGCCCGCCGCGTCGTACTCGCTGGTCGTCGTATGACCGAGCGCATCCGTTTCCGTCAGGCGGTTTCCATTGCCGTCATAGGTGTACTTCGTCTGATTCAGCAGCGCGTCCTTGACTGTCGCCAGTTGGCTGTTGTGCGTGTAGGTCGCCGTCTGGGTCGTCTTATCCGGCAGCGTCGTTTCCAGCACATTGCCCAGCGCGTCGTACTTGTAACGCGTTACATTGCCCAGCGGGTCGGTCGCGCTGATCTGCCTGCCAAGCGCATCATAGGTATAGCTGACGCTTGTTCCGTCCGCAAAGACGACGTTCAGCAGATTGCCGTTTGCGTCGTATTCATACTGCGTCACGTTGCCCAGCGCGTCCGTCATGCTCGCCAGATTGCCGTTCGCATCATAGCTGTATGCCGTTTCGTTGCCCAGCGCATCCACGGTTTTGGCCAGCAGGCCGTTGACATACGCATAGCTCGTCTGATTGCCCAGCGCGTCCGTCTTTTGGGTCAGACGGCCTTTGTGGTCGTATGCGTAGGTTGTCACGCCGCCATTCGGCGCGGTTTCCCGAACCAGATTACCATCCGCATCGTATTCATACAACGTGACCGCGCTGTTCAAATCGGTCAGCTTTGTAATCTGGTGATGATCGTTGTATTCCCTGTGAATCGTGCCTCCGTTTTCCAGCACGGTTGTGACGATATCGCCCGCATCGTTATAGGCGTAGGCGGTCACATGCCCCAGCGCGTCCGTCTTGCTGACAATTTCGCCCTGCTCGCCGTAGGTAAAGCTGGTTTCACCGCCCAACGCGTCCACAATTCGAGTAGTGCGCTTCTGCTCATCAAAGAAATAGGTAACGACATTTCCTTCGGCATCCGTTGTTATCGTCTGGCCGTCGCCGTACTGCATCCGATAGCGGCCACGGTTGCCGTCCTGCTGCTCGACAACGCGATCCTGCTCGTCGTATTTGTTCAGCACCTGACGCTGGCCGTTGCCGTCGTACCATTCGGTCATGCGGCCTTTTTTGTCGTAGGCATACTTCGTCGTCTTGCCTTCGGCATCCGTAAAGGAGCTGAGCTTCTTCCCGGAGTAGGTATAGCGCAGCGTCGCACCGCCCGGCGTGGTGATGCCGACGATATGTCCGGCCTGATCCATTTCGACCAGCAGTTCTTCCTGACTGGGCGAGATGATCTTCGTCATCAGGCCATCCTCATCCCGGACGATTTCCGTAATATGCTGTCCGCTGTCCTTTTCAATGCGTTTGAGCAGACCGCCGGACGCAAACGCATAAACCGTCCCGTCCGTCAGGCTGATTCGATATTCGGTGTGCGCCGCGTCATAGGAGAGGAATTCATACTCCGTCGAGTTGCTTTCAAACGTTCCGTCCGCCTGCGCATAGAAGATCACTTCGCTGCCGTCCGCTCTGCGGTAGCCGACGCTGCCGTCATTGAACAGGCGGAGGTGCTGGCTGTATTCCGTCGTCCACTTTGCGCCGAACGGCCCGTCCGTTTCGTTGCTCTGCGTGTTATACGTTCTGACCACATCAAAGCCGGACGTTCCCAAATCTGCCAGCGCGTAATCCCGCGTCTGCAAATAGAAATTGCCCGTATTGAAGTTAATCGGTTCAAAGCCGAGCGAGCAGAAGCGATGCGGCCCCAGCAGGCTTTGATCCAGCGCGAAGCTCAGGCTCGGCGGATTGGGCGTGTCGGAGAAGGTATAGTTGCCGCCGTACAGGTCGTTGAGGTATTCCGACTGCGTGAAGTTTTCAACGTTGTGCTGTACGCCTTCAATGCGTTCCTCCGCCGCCAGACGCGTCATGGCCGCCTTCACCCATCCGCTCGTTCGGGTGAGAATCGAAGAAAGGCCGTCGCCCGGATCGTCGTATTCTCTGCGCGCCCGAACATGATAGACTGCATCTGCCTCATAATCGTAGTCGGTATACCGATTTTTCTGCGTCGATGCAATCTTCCGCCCGTTGCGGTAAATGTCAAACCAGAGCTCGTTTCCGCATGTGCCGTCGTCGCGGTTCGCGTCCGTCCATGTGAGTTCATAGCGGCGGAGCTTTTCGTTTTCGTAGTAGTCGCCGTAGTCCGTCGCCTGCACGTTATAAGGCGCTTTCACCAACGTCGTTTTCAGCGCCCGCGTCTTGGCCGTCACGCCTTCCAGATGAATGGCTCTGAGCGTCACGCCGGAGGGCATGGTTGCCCGGATATACAGCTTTTTCGTGCCTTTGCTCAGGAAGGTATAGCCGCCCGTCGTGAAATCCGTCCACGTCGTTCCATCATACGAATACGCATACTTGCCGTTTTCTACCGTTTTTCCCGCCGCGTCGATGCAGAGCGTTTCCAAACGAATGGCATACGTTTCGTCTGCAAGCTCCAGCGCCGTGGATTGCCATGTGTCTGTCGCGTTCAGCGCGGTTCGCATGAGAATCGACGCAGCCGCACCGCTTCCGTAAAGCGCGCCGTCCGCATCCAGACCCAGCGCCGCAGCCTGATGAGTTGTTCCGTCCTCAAAGGGAAGCATATCCGCCGTAAAGCTGTTGCTGTTCCATTGTCCGTCCATGTACAGGCGCTGAACCGTCAACTGCGCCGCACAGTCCGTCGAGAGGGTCGGCATGGCTTCCGTCTGTTCTTCTTCATGCGTCAGATTAAACGCCGTCACAGGCCGAAGCAGTCTGACGCTGAAATGAACGGGATTCGATTCGTATACACCCACAATGTCCAGACCTTGAAGAACCGTTCCCGTCCCTTTCAAATGGGTGCGAACCGCCACTTGATTCTGCGGCGTGTCAAATTTGACATCGTATCCTTCTCGAATCGCCGTCCACGTTGCGCCGTGGTCGGTCGATACCTCATAGGAGATAGAGCCGCCCGCCGCCGGATTTTCAATGGTATGCAGTCGCACAGCCAACACAGGCTGCGCGGCTGTAAAGTTTTTGGACACCAGTGTGCCGGAATCCGCCATCACTTCCGCGCCCATATCCGACAATGCAAGTCCGTCGGCAGATTCAACTTTATTTTCGTCTTTCCAGATATCGCTCAGAATCAGCGATCCGGCCATGCCCTGCGAATAATGCAGCGCGCCCTGACGGTCAAGAGAAAGCACGGAGAGGGCATGAACGCTGTTTTCCGGGTAGAGAATCGGGTATATCGGGAATTTCAAATGGGACGTTGCGCCGCCCGGCTGTCCGTCCAGCACGAAAACGCCGCTGCTCTCCGAGCCGCTGTAATCGGCGGTATATTCGCCCTGCTTATAGGAGACGGTCAGGCACTCGCCCTGCTGCGGCGCGGTAATCGTTACGTCTGCCGAAACAGGCTTTGCGCTGTGATCGGCCTTGACGTATATGCCCTGAACCGTGCTCTCGTGCGCGGCAGCGTCATGCGCAGTCAGGATGATTTCAATGGTTTCTCCATCCGCAAATTCACCCGTGTCCAACACGCCGAGCTGTTCGGACAGCCTTTCGGTCGAATCGGCGTGAACGGTCACTTCTTTGCCGGACGAGCCTTTGGCCGTCAGCGTCCAGTCCGTCAGCGAAATATCCGAGACAACGCCCCAAATATCCAGAACGCCCGTCACAACCGCGCCGTTCTGCGGCGTAAGCAGCTCGACAACAGGCGGAGTGTGATCCAGATAGATCGTATGTTCCCATGCCGCAGCGTTTTCAAGCGCATCCGTCAGACGCAGCGTAATCCGATGTTCGCCGTTCGCCAACTCGCCGACTTCAATTTCCCGGCTTCCGTTTTCGTTCACGTCGAGCGCTTCCCAAGCGCCGCCGTCAACGGCATACTCCATCCGGGCAAGACCGCTGTATGCGTCCGCCGCGCCTTCCCACGTCAGCATAACGCTGTCCGCCGCCGTCCATGCTGCGGGTTTAACGGAAGATTGGGTCAGCGTCGGCGCGCTGCGGTCGATCTGAATCGACGCAGTCCCGGCTTCTCCGACGTTTTCGGCGATATCCACGCCCCGGATGCTCAGCGTATGCAGCCCGTCCGCAAACGACGAGATATCCGCTTCATATCCCGAACAGGTTTTATCGGAAAGCCCGGTTGTCTGGTATGCACCGCCGTCCCACGAAAGCTCCACGCGATTCAAATCGTTCAAATCGGCGATATTCGTCCATGAGATCGACGCGGTATTTTCCTTTGTCCAATCGTCAGGCAGTACGGACACGTCCGGCTGCGTCGGCGGCGTTCTGTCCACCTTGAGTTCCGCGCCTTTGGGCGCGCCGTAGTTGCCGTAGGTGTCTACGCCGCGCACATAGACCGCATGAACGCCATCCTCCAAGCCCGCCGTCGAGACGATCTGTGAGCCGTTTGCAGCGTTGGAAGCCGTATTCTGCCACGCCCATGCGTTCGCATCCGTTCCGATTGCAGGATCAAGGATAAACTGAACATGCCCGTTGTCGCCCAGCGTATCCCTGTTCAGCGGCATATCCGTCAAGCCTGCCCACGTGACCGTCCGAGCCTCCGCGTTGCTCCAGTCTGCCGGAGATACGCTGACCGTAGACGGCTGGTTGGGCGGCGTGGTGTCCGGCAGCGAAGCCTGCGCCTGACCATGCTGCGAGCCTGTCTGCCCGTAAGCGTTGGCAGGCAAGACCACGAAATAATAATTCAGGTCTGTTTTATCCTTGCGAGGAATATTGGGCAGCTCCTGCCCGGTTCCGTCCCAGTGCAGGGTATAGTTGCCCGCGGCTATTTCAGCGTCGGTCGGCCAAATCTTTTTGCCGCGCGTCGAATACGAGGTCGTATTGCCCACGTCGATATACTGGAACGTGCTGCCGTTCGATATGCCCAGCCGATACCCACTGGCCAGCGGAACGCTGTTCCACGATACGTCGATATAACCGCTCTGCGAATTGACGCCGTTTCCGTAGCCTGTCGCCTTTACCGTAGGCGCGGGCAGATCGTCCGTATAGGAAGCGGAGAACGACATACGCTCCTTTCTGGGCAGCACATCCGACGAACAGATTCTCGCCCACGAGCTGTTGCTTGTCACCGCAAATCCGTAATTTCTTTTCTGATCCGACGTATTAAACCATGCGGAGAAAATCTTCGTCAAATCCACGTTATTTTCGCCCGTGTGCAGGGTAATCGTCTGGCGGATATCCGAACTGAGGCTTGGGCGTGAATTATACGTTACCGAGCTGGTATTCCAGTCGCTTGTCACAAGCGCCACTTCAAACGTGCCGCCGCCCTCATGAACAAAGACCTTCCATGTGGCGTTCAGAATCATGAGACCGCTGGTCGTCGGGAACTCCGATACCTTTTTGTCGCTTCCGGCAAAACCCGTCAGAGAAGGAATAATATAGGCAATATTGCCGTTTCCTGCATACAGATTCGTTCCTTCAAGGTCATGATTATATTGCGGATTGCCTTTTTAACCGTATGGTCGTAATGATGAGACGGGTTATCGCTGGAAACAAACACGTCGCCGATTCCCGTGGCGAGATCGTTGAAATAATTGCCCGTCGGGTCGATGGTTACAGGGTAAGCGGCGCTCTGCATCCATTCGTCATTGGGACGATAGGTAACGCGGTAGCTTCCGCCGCCGCCCTCCAGTGAAACGGCAATATCCGTGCTGTAACGGCCTTCTGCGTCCGTCATGTGCGGCGCTTCGACCTTCGCCATCATGTCTCCGTTCTCGTTATAGAGCAGAATTTCCCGCCCGTTTTGAGCGGCGGTCAATCCTTCCGTCGTCATCTGATACGCGTAGACATGGTTGCCTGTATACCGATTGACGATGATGTTTTCCTTGATGCCCGTGGAGGTCATGGAAAGCTCAACGTCCGTCACAGCGTCAAACAGTCCGGGGTAGGTGATCCACTCGCAGCCTGCGCTTCGGGAATACGACTGCCGTTCGCCCCGGATGCTAGACGGCGCGCTTTCTTCCGCATGAGCAGCGTGAAAAAGCCAATGCCAAACAGACGCGCTTTGTGCAGGCTCGTTTTCTTCTGCATTTTCCCCGGCAGGCTGTTCTTCGGGTTCATCAGCCGATTCTTCCGAAATCTCCTCCGGCGATTCTTCGTGTTCCGGCTCGTTGTTTTCCGTTTCCTGTTCCGGCTTTTCCTCCGGCTGTTCGGCAGGTTCTTCTGTCGGCTGCTCAGCGGGGTTTTCTTCCGGCTTCTCCGTGGGTTCTGTTGCGGGTTCTTCCGTGGGTTGTTCTGTCGGCTGTTCAGCCGGTTCTTCCGTAGGCTTTTCGGTGGGTTGCTCCACAGGTTCTTTCGTAGGTTCTTCGGTCGGCTGTTCCGCGGGTTCATCCGTAGGCTGATCCGCCGGTTCTTCGGTCGGAGACGGCGTTTCTTCTCCTTCCGGGCTTTCGCCGGGTTCCGGCGTGTCGATATCTTCGGGCGATAAGCTCGGCGTAACCGATGCATCCGGCGTGGCCGATGCGTCCGGCGTGGCCGATGCGTCCGGCGTAACTGACGCATCCGGCGTGACCGACACCTCCGGTGTAATGGTCGGTTCGGGTGTAACGGTCGGCTCCGGCGTAGGCGTTTCCTCCGGCAACGGGAAATAATCGTCCAGCATGATCGGTGCAAATGCAAAACTCGTCCCCGAAAGCGAAGATTGAGTGAGCTTCTGGTTTCGATAGTACGTTCCCTGTATCTCGGAGACGACGACGCCTTCCTCGTTTTCCAGCACGTCTCCGTGATCAATCATGGAAACGTCGTATTGCTCCAGTTCTTCCAGCTTTCCCGGAATCACATCAGCCGTAAATGTGAAGTGTTTAACAGTTGCGGATTTCTTCCCGTCCTGTTCCGCCGCCGCATAAGCGGGCGCAAGGCCGTTTAACAGCATGGTTGCCGAAAGGATGGATGCAATAAAACGTTTCATTCTTCATGCCTCCAAAAGTATTTTGTTGCTTTTGCGGATGTATCTATTCAGCATCAGTATAGCATAGCTTCCCATGTTATCAAAGACATTTCTTGCGTTTTTATTCACATTCTTCACATTTTTGCCACTTTTCGGTTCGTCGTTCACGAACGTGCGCTGCCTGCACATCGCCGCATCACGTTTTGTCTGTTTTTTCGTTAAAATAACGGCTCATTTTTATTTGGCCAAAAGAAAAAAGCTGAATACCGCCAGCATGTGATAGACGATATTCAGCTCTTGTTTTTGGAATGTTTTTTTACAGGGGAACGATCTCTCCCTGCTGTTTCACCTTCCGTTTTTCCTGCGTCTTTTTCTGTTCCTGCGGCTGGCGCGCGGCCATCTGCACCGCTTCATCCTCGACCTGTTCCAACTCCTTCCGATTGACCGCCGTTTCCATCGCGTCCTCAATCGAAACCCGCCCATCCGACACGCGCGGCAGCGCGTCGGGGATGACCTTGCGCGTCCAGTATCGGATGCGGTTCAGTTCCGCCATTTCAGCCTTGACTTCTTCTAGCTTTGGAAGAAGGGCTTCGCGTTCCGCTTCAAGCCGTGTGTGTTCCGCTTTCAGTGCCATGCGCTGCTCCTTATCGAGAGGAGACGCAAGCCCCAGCGACTTCACGAGCTTTTCGCGCAGCCAGATCGCCTTTTGCAGACGGTTCAATTCGTCGCCATGTTCGGCTTTGAACTTTTCGCGTTTGCCATTCCAGTGGATGCTCTCGTATTCCTGCTGAATCGGCTTCAATTCTCGGATGGTTTGAATCGCGCCAAACAGTGCGTCGATATCTCGGATTCTGCGTTCCTTTGCCGTGGATTCCGCCTTGATTTTGGAAAATACCTGTTTCGTTTCGGCGATGTACCGTCTGAGCTGACCGACCGTGTAAAGCTCGTGATTCGAGAGGAAGGAAACCGCCTTAAAGCCGTCCTTCAAATCATGGACAGCGCCTTTTTCCTGCGCATAGCGATTCCATG
>OLPF01000615.1_pt1 | contig 36097 bp, 29 predicted proteins | sample 1673121 | NCBI WGS metagenome assembly OLPF01 (sample SAMEA3136756, study PRJEB25190) | human gut metagenome
GCCAAGCAGGGCCGCACCATGCTTGGCGCCGAGGCCGTCGTCGCCAGCCTCGAGGCCGAGGGGGTGACGACGGTGTTCGGCTACCCGGGCGGCCAGGCCATCAAGCTCTACGACGCGCTGTACGACTCCGACCAGATCACCCACGTGCTCGCCCGCCACGAGCAGGGGGCCGTGCACATGGCCGACGGCTACGCCCGCTCCACCGGGCGCGCCGGCGTGGCCATCGTCACCTCGGGGCCCGGCGCCACGAACACCGTGACCGGCATCGCCACGGCCTACATGGACTCCGTGCCCCTCGTCGTCATCACCGGCCAGGTGGGCCGGGGGGTCATCGGCACCGACTCGTTCCAAGAGTCCGACATCGTGGGCATCACGATGCCCGTGGTCAAGCACTCCTATCTGCTGCAATCCACCGACGAGCTCACCCGCACCATCCGCGAGGCCTTCCACATCGCCGTCACGGGGCGCCCAGGCCCCGTGCTTATCGACATCCCGAGCGACGTGGCTGGCGAGACCATGGTGTTCGAGTACCCGGATGCGGTGAACCTGCCCTCCTACAAGCCCACCTACCGCGGCAACGCCAAGCAGATCCGCGCCGCCTGTCGCCTTTTGGAAGAGGCCGTGCAGCCCCTGCTCTACGTCGGCGGCGGCGTCATCGCGTCGGAGGCCACCGGAGAGCTCGTGGCTCTCATGGACAAGATGCAGATCCCCGCCGTCGTCACCCTCATGGGCAAGGGGGGTGTGCCCGCGAGCCATCCTCTGAACCTGGGGCCCGTGGGCATGCACGGGGCGAAGTACTCGAACATGGCCATGACCGAGGCCGACCTCATCATCGCCGCCGGTGCGCGCTTTTCCGACCGCGTCACCGGGCGCGTCACCGAGTTCGCCCCCAACGCGAAGATCGTGCACATCGACATCGACCCGGCGGAGATCGGCAAGATCCGCGATGCCGACGTGCCCATCGTGGGCGATTTGAAGGGGGTGCTCGCCGGCATGCTCGAGGTGCTCGAGAAGGACGGCGCCGTCCCGCGCGACGAGCAGTGGATCGCCGACATCGGCGCATGGCGCGCCCGCTACCCCTTCTACCACCCGAACATGGCCGAGAACGAGCAGACCGATGAGATCGTCCCCGAGCTCGTCATCGCCGAGCTGGGACGCCAACTGGATCCGGCGGCCTCCATCGTCACCACCGAGGTGGGCCAGCATCAGATGTGGGCGCACCAGTTCCTGCCCCGGGAGTTCCCGCGCACCTTCCTCTCCTCAGGGGGGCTCGGTACCATGGGCTTCGGCTTCCCGGCCGCCATCGGAGCGGCCGTGGCGAACCCCGATGCCACGGTGGTCTGCATCGCCGGCGACGGGTCGTTCCAGATGAACTCCCAGGAAATGGCCACGGCCGCCATCAACGGCGTGCCCGTGAAGGTGATGATCCTGGACAACCGCTGCCTCGGCATGGTGCACCAGTGGCAGAAGCTGTTCTACGACAAGCGCTATTCCCAGACGCTGCTTGAGCCCGTGCCCGACTTCGTGAAGCTGGCAGAGGCCTACGGCTGGGAGGGCGAGCGCGTGGAGGCACCCGGCGAGGTGGCCGCCGCTATCGGGCGCATGCTGGCTGCGGAGGGGCCCTATCTCTTGGATGTGGCCATTTCCCCCGAGCAGAACGTCTATCCCATGGTGGCGCCCGGTGCTGCCCTCGACAACGTCATGGGGGCGATCGATGTGGCCGTGGGCGCCGTGCGCACCGACGTGCCCGGTCAGCCGGCGCCTGCGCCCGAGCCGGAGAAAAGCCCCTGCGCTAAGATCGATGCGCAGTTTGGCGGCCGATGGGAAAGCGATCCCGAAGACAAAGGACCGCGCGAGGGCGAGCAGCCCGAGGACGCGGACGTGGAAGGGGAGTCCCGATGAAGCACATCCTGTCCGTTTTGGTTGAGAACAAGCTCGCGCGTCACGGGCATGGTCTCCCGCCGCGGTTTCAACATCGATTCGCTGTCGGTCGGTCCCACCGAAGATCCCACCATGTCGCGCATCACCATCATCGTGAAGGCCGACGAGCTGGCGTACGAGCAGCTCACCAAGCAGCTCAACAAGCTGGTGAGCGTGTTCAAAATCACCGACCTCACCGATACCTCCGCCATCGAGCGCGAGAATGCCGACCCCTCGGCCTATCAGCTCCCGCCGGTGTCGTTCCTGCGCGCGGGCAAGAAGGACCAGACGGACGCGACGGAGGAGATCCGCTTCAACCGCGACCGGCTCAACACTGCCCTGAGCAGCTTCGGCGTCAATGCCACCATCCGTGATGTGACGCGCGGCCCCACGGTCACGCGCTACGACCTCGAGCTCGAGGCGGGCGTGAAGCTCAACAAGATCACGAACCTTTCCGGTGATCTTGCGCTCGCGCTCGGCGTGGAAAACGTGCGCATCGCGCCGATCCCGGACAAGATTTCGACCGTCGGCATCGAGGTGCCGAACAAGATCGTCAGTGCCGTGTGCCTGCGCGATATTATTGACTCGCCCGCGTTCCGCAATGCCCGATCCAAGCTCTCGTTTGCCGTCGGCAAGGACATCGGCGGCAACTGCATCATCGGCAACATCGCCAAGCTGCCGCATATGCTCATCGCCGGTACGACCGGCTCCGGCAAGTCCGTGTGCATGAACTCGCTCATCCTGAGCCTGCTCTACAAGGCGACGCCGGACGAGGTGCGCCTGATCATGATCGACCCGAAGATGGTCGAGCTCGGCATCTATAATGGTATCCCGCACCTGTTCATCCCCGTCGTGACCGACCCGAAGAAGGCAGCCGGAGCGCTGCAGTGGGCGGTCGTGGAGATGCTCAAGCGCTACCGGCTCTTCTCCGAGGCGCAGGTGCGCGACCTCACCAGCTACAACGCCCTGCAGAAAAACGAGCCCGATGGGCAGACACTGCCGCAGGTCGTCATCGTCATCGACGAGCTGGCCGACCTCATGCTCTGCGCCGCCAAAGAGGTGGAGGAGAGCATCTGCCGCGTGGCACAGATGGGCCGCGCCGCGGGCATGCACCTCATCATCGCGACGCAGCGCCCGTCCGCGGACGTGATCACCGGCCTCATGAAGGCAAACATCCCGAGCCGCATTGCCTTTGCGGTCTCGTCCTCGCTCGAGAGCCGCATCATCCTCGACACCTCCGGAGCGGAAAAGCTCATCGGCATGGGCGACATGCTCTATGCGCCCATCGGCACCGGCAAGCCCCTGCGCGTGCAGGGCTCGTACGTGTCGGACGAGGAGCGCGAGGAGGTCGTGCGCTTTATTAAGCAGAACTCCGAGGCGCAGTACAGCGACGACATCATCGCCCAGATCGAGAAATCCGCCGCCGAGGCCGACAAGAAGTCCGGCCCCGCGCCCGAGGCGGACAAGCCTGCTAAGAGCGACTATGACGAGCTGCTGCCGCAGGCTGTGGACGTCATTCTCGAGACGAAGCAGGCGTCGGTGTCCATGCTGCAGCGCCGGCTGAAGCTCGGCTATTCACGCGCCGCGCGCATGGTCGATCAGATGGAGGAGATGGGCATCGTCGGCCCGTTCGAGGGCTCGAAGCCGCGCAAGATCCTCATCACGAAGCAGCAGTGGCAGGAGATGCAGTACGTGCAGGGCACCGCGCCGAGCGAGGTGCTGCAGGCACAGACGGATTTTGCAGATGTGAACGAAGAGGAACCCGAAGACGATGAATCATGATCTTCACACGGGGCGGCCGGAGCGCCGCCCCGTCGGCACGATTGCCTTTCCGGATGGTGCGGACTTTGCCCCGGAAATGACGCCGGCGCAGGTCGGCGCCTACAGTACGCTCGCCCTTGCGCACATCGGTGACGGGGTGTACGAGCTCATGATGCGCACGGCCCTGTGCGCCGCCGGGCTCACGGCCGTGACCGACCTGCACCGCGAGACGGTGCGCCGTGTCAACGCGCCCGCGCAGGCGCGCGCGGCGGAGGCCATTCAGTCCGCGCTCACGGATGAGGAGCGCGCAGTCTATAAGCGCGGCCGCAATGCGAAGGTGAACTCGGTGCCGCAGCATGCGGATGTTGCGCAGTATCACGCGGCCACGGGGCTCGAGACGCTCTTTGGCTGGCTGTATCTGCTCGGCCGCACGCAGCGGCTGCGCGAGCTCTTCGGCAAGATCACGGAGGTGCTGTAACATGCCAATGGACGCAGTTTTTCTGCACGGCCTGACGCAGGAGCTGACACAGAGCCTGACCGGCGCGCGCATCGACAAGGTGCAGCAGCCGGAGCGCGACCTGCTGATGCTGTCCGTGCGCACGCAGAGCGGCAACGCAAAGCTGCTCGTGCACGGCGGCGTAGGCAGCGCGCGGGTGCATTTTACGGCCGGGACGTTTGAAAATCCGGCCGAACCGCCGATGTTCTGCATGCTCCTGCGCAAGCACCTTGTCGGTGCGCGCATCACGGGCATTGCTCAGCCGGACTTTGAGCGCATACTCGTGCTCGACCTCGACGGGCGCGACGAACTCGGCACGCCGGTCAAAAAGCAGCTCATTGTCGAGATGCTTGGCCGCCAGTCGAACGTTATCCTCGTCAGTGCCGACGGGCATATCATCGACTGCATGCGCCGTGTGGATTCCTCCATGAGCGAGACGCGTCAGGTGCAGCCGGGCCTGTTTTACCGCCTGCCGCTGCGCCAGGACAAGCCGGTCCTGTTCGATACGACGCCGGAGCAGCGCACACAGCTGCTTTCCGGCCCGGTCACGGCGGCGACGCTTGATAAGTGGCTGCTGGGCCTGTTTTCCGGCGTGTCGCCCCTGCTGTGCCGGGAGGTGTGCTTCCGCGCGCTCGGCGATGCCAGCCCCCGGCTGGAGCGGCTGGACGATGCGCAGCGCGCACGCCTGGAGCACGAGCTGGACGCGCTTGTGTTCTCGGTCGAGACGAACAATCTCGCGCCCACCATGCTGCTCGACGGCGACCGGCCGAAGGACTTTTCCGCCGTGCCGATCCTGCAGTATCAGGGCGCGCTGCAAAGCCGCGGCTGCGGCTCGTTTTCCGAGCTGCTGGATGAGTTTTATCTCCGCCGTGACAAGGCAGAGGCTATGCGCCGCCGCTCGCAGGAGCTGACGCATCAGGTGCGCACCCTGCGCGACCGCACGGCCAAGAAGCTGGCCATCCAGCGCTCGGACCTGCTGCGCTGCGCCGACCGCGAGGCCCTGCGGCAGAAGGCCGACCTCATCAAGGCCAATCTCTACCGCATCCATAAGGGCGACCGCACCGTGACGGTGCAGGACTACTATGCCGAGGGCTGCCCGGACGTGACGATCGAGCTCGACCCGCGCAAGAGCCCGCAGGAGAACGCCGCCGCGCTCTATAAGTCCTACCGCAAGGCCAAGACGGCTGAGCAGCACCTGACCGGCCTGATCGCGGAGGCGAGCCGGAACCTCGACTATCTCAACAGCGTGCTCGATGAGCTCGCGCGCGCCGAGAGCGAGCGCGACCTCGCCGACATTCGCGCCGAGCTGCGCGCGACCGGTTATCTGCGCCAGCCGCGCAATGCAAAAAAGGAAAAAACGGCGCAGCGCGCGCCGCTCTCCTTCGTCTCGAGCACCGGGTATGAGATCCTGGTTGGCCGCTCCAACACGCAGAACGACGAGCTGACACACCGCACCGCCCGCCGCACGGACATCTGGCTGCATGTGCAGAAGGTGCATGGCTCGCACGTCATCATCCGCGCGCACGACACAACGCCGGACGATCAGACGATCGCCGAGGCGGCGAGCCTCGCCGTGTACTATTCACAGGCGCGCGGCGGCGGAAAGACGCCGGTAGACTACACCATGGCGCGCTTCGTGCGCAAGCCGTCCGGCGCGCTGCCGGGCATGGTGCTCTACACGGACTATCAGACCTGCATGGCCGAGAGCGACGAGACGCTCGCAGAGCGCCTGCGCGTGCGATAAGGCAGCAAAAAGCTCCCCAGCAGGGGAGCTTTTTGTGTTTCTCCTGAGGTATGCAGCAGCAATTTTGACCGTACAGGCCGGATGGTTGACGGATGCGGAAAACTGCGGTATGCTTTTGGCGTTGTTCATAGTTGGCATTGTTCATAGAAAGGAGCGCCTGTATTTAAGGCGAACGGATCATGAAAAAACTCATTGCCTATTACTCCCGCGCGGGAGAGAACTATTTTTCCGGGGCGCATCGCGCCATCGCCGTCGGCAACACGGAGCAGGCGGCGCGGCTGCTCGCCGAACTCACCGGTGCGGAGCTGTTTCACATCGAGCAGAAGGTGCCGTATTCGGACGACTATGACACCTGCGTCGCCGAGGTGCGGCGCGACCTGCGCGCCAACGCCCGTCCGGAGCTGACGGCACTGCCGGAGAGCCTGGACGACTATGATGAAATTTATCTCGGCTATCCGAACTACTGCGGCACCATGCCGATGGCGGTCTACACCTTCCTAGAGCACTATGACTGGCAGGGCAAGACCATCCATCCGTTCTGCACGAATGAGGGCAGCGGCCTGTCGAACACGGAGCAGGACATCCGGCGGGCAGCGAAGGGCGCGCGGGTCGCGCGCGGCCTGTCGCTGCGCGGCAGTGCGGTCGAGGGCGCAAAACCGGAATTGGAGCTGTGGCTGCGCGGATAACACGCGCGTTCTGACAGGCAGAGAGGAAGGAGGCAGCGCATGAGCCGAAATGCAAAAATTCTCATCGATCTGGCCGTGCTCGCGGCCGTTTACGGCATCTGGCTGCTGCCGAAGTGGCGGCCACTGGGGCGCAGAACGCTCACGGTCTATACGCTCATGTATGGCTGTCTCGCCGGCATCGCGCTCTTCACGCTCATGCCGGTGCTGGCAGTGCTCCCGTTCTGCTTTGACCATCCGTATGTCCCCATGCACATGGCGCCGTTTGCGGACGTCATTCTCCGCCACGGTGATTATGTCCGGCAGATCGTGCTGAACATCGCCCTGTTTGTCCCGTTCGGTGTTTTGCTGCCGCTGTGCCGCAGCTGCCGCGGCAAGCGGTGCAGCTTCTGGCGCTGCCTGCTGCTGACGCTGGCACTCAGCGTCGGCATTGAGGTCGTGCAGCCGCTGCTGCATGTTTTCCGTAGCTCGGACATTACGGACGTGATCACGAATACGACCGGCGGTGTGCTCGGCTATGCGCTCTGGGCAATCGTGCACGCTTGCCGGAAAAAACAGAAAGATTAGCTTGTTCCTCGATATACCGGCGTACTGCCGGTATCTTTTTTGTTGAAAATGTGCCGCTGTTTCGTTATACTATTACAAAAAGCGGAATTTTACGGTCAAAAACGGAGAAAAACAAAAATCGGAGGAGAGAAACATGGACGAGCGGATCTATCGCGAATACGTCGCGATCCTGAAAGAGGAACTGCAGCCCGCCATGGGCTGTACAGAGCCGATCGCCGTGGCGTACTGCGCGGCGCTGGCCCGCAAGACGCTTGGTGCGCTGCCGGAAACGGTCGAGGTGCTCGCGAGTGCAAACATCATCAAAAATGTCAAGAGCGTCATCGTGCCGAATACGAACGGTCAGCGCGGCATTGCGGCGGCTGCGGCGGCGGGCATCATTTCTGACAATGCCGACGCGCAGCTGCAGGTGCTCGCGAGTCTCACGCCGGAGCAGGTGGACGCAGTGGGCGCCTATCTGCGGCAGGCAGCTTTCACTGTCCGCCGCACGGACAAGGACTACGTGTTCGACATTCAAGTGCGCGTCACGGCGGGGGCGGACAGCGCGTCCGTTGAAATCGCGGGATACCACACGAACGTGATCCATATCGAGAAAAACGACATCGTGCAGTTTCACAAGGACTATCAGGAGTCCGGCAGCCAGCACGCAACCGACCGCAGTCTGCTGACGGTCGAGCAGATCATCGCCTTTGCAAACGAGATGGACATTGCCGACGTGCAGGAGACGCTTCAGCGGCAGATCGACTACAACTGGGCCATCGCCGAGGAGGGCTTGCGCGGGGATTACGGCGCGAATATCGGCCGCATCCTGCTGCAGTCTTACGGCATGAGCATCCACAACCGCGCCAAGGCCTACGCCGCGGCCGGGTCGGACGCGCGCATGAACGGCTGCGACCTGCCGGTGGTCATCAACTCCGGCAGCGGCAATCAGGGGCTGACGGCGTCGCTGCCGGTCATCGTCTATGCCAAGGAGCTGGGCGTCACGCAGCAGATGCTCTACCGCGCGCTCGTGGTGTCGAACCTCGTCACCATCCATCTGAAAACCGGCATCGGCAGCCTGTCCGCTTACTGCGGTGCCACGGCGGCCGGCTGCGGTGCGGCCGCAGGCGTGACGTATCTGTACGGCGGGCAGTACCGCGAGATCGCGCACACCATCGTTAACGCCATTGCCATTGATTCCGGCATGATTTGCGACGGTGCGAAGGCAAGCTGTGCGGCCAAGATCGCCTCGGCGGTCGAGGCGAGCCTGCTTGGTATGCAGATGCAGATGCACGAGAGCCAGTTCTACGGCGGCGACGGCATCGTTGTCAAGGGCGTGGAGAACACGATCCGCAACATCGGTATGCTCGCAAGCGAGGGCATGCGCGAAACCGACCGCACGATCATCCGCATGATGATCCAGGAGCATTGAGATACACACCGCTTACCGGCTGCCGATCGGCAGCCGGTTTTGCGTTCTTTTTCGCACCGGCGGAGAATCCCCATTGCATTTTGCGTGCGGCGCGCGTATAATAACTCATATTTCTTTTTCTGTCGCACTGCAATGTGCAAAAGCAACTTGTGTCCAAGGAGGCGCGCCATGCGTTTATTTGATATTCTCGGGCCGGTCATGGTCGGCCCGTCCAGCAGCCATACGGCCGGGGCCGTGCGCATCGGCCTGACGGCCCGCAAGCTGCTCGGCGATCAGCCGGTGCACGCGGACATCTCACTGCACGGCAGCTTCGCCCTGACCGGTCACGGTCACGGCACGGACTGCGCGCTGATCGCGGGCCTGCTCGGCATGCAACCGGACGATCTGCGCATCCCGGGCAGCTTTGCAATCGCGGCGGAGCAGGGGCTGACGTTCGCGTTTCAAAATGTGCAGCTGCGCAATGCGCACCCGAACACCGCGCGTCTGCAGCTCACGGATGCCAAAGACCGCACACTGGACATTGTGGCCGAGAGCGTCGGCGGCGGGCGCATACGCATCCGCTCCATCGACGGTATCGAGACGAACTTTTCCGGTGAGCACAACACGCTCATCGTCCACAATCAGGACACGCCCGGCCATGTCGCAGCCGTGACGGCGGCACTCATGCAGCGGCACGTCAACATCGCCACCATGCAGCTCTACCGCAGCGAGCAGGGCGGCTACGCGGTCATGATCCTCGAGTGCGACCAGCCGATCCCGAAGGACATTGAACAGTGGCTGTCGCACATCGAGGGCATTCAGAAAATCACGATCTTTAACCAGGAGGAACCGGTATGAGCTTTTCGAGCATTGCAGCCATGCTTTCTGCGGCGCAGGTGAGCGGGCAGCCGCTCTATGCCGTCATCCGCGACGCGGACTGTCAGGAAAACGGCTACGACGCCGCGGCGTCCCACCGCCAGATCGCGGCGCTCTGGGCGGCAATGCAGCAGTCAAGCCGGCAGTACTGCGCATCTGACCGCTCCAACAGCGGGCTCATCGGCGGCGACGCGGCCCGGCTCCGCGCGGCGGCGGAGAGCGGCCGCCTCCTCGGCGGGACGTATTTTCAGCGTGTGACGGAACAGGCGCTCAAGGTCGCCGAGTGCAACGCGTGCATGAAGCGCATCGTCGCCGCGCCGACGGCGGGCAGCTGCGGCGTGCTACCGGCGGTGCTCATCCCGCTGGCGGAGGAGCGGGATGTGCCGGAGGAGACGATCCTCGAGGCGCTGTATATCGCGGCTGGATTCGGTCAGGTCACGGCACTGCGCGCGAGCGTGGCCGGTGCGGAAGGCGGCTGTCAGGCGGAGATCGGCACGGCCAGCGCCATGGCGGCGGCCGCGCTGACGCATATTCTCGGCGGCACGGCGCAGCAGTGCGCGGATGCGTACGCCATCGCGCTCGGCAATCTGCTTGGTCTGGTGTGTGACCCGGTCGCGGGCTTGGTCGAGGTGCCGTGCGTCAAGCGCAATGTCATCGGTGCGGTCAACGCCGTGAGCGCTGCGAACATGGCCGTTGCCGGCATCACGAGCCGCATTCCGGTCGATGAGGTCATCGACGCCATGGGCGAGGTCGGCGACGCGCTCCCGGCCAGCCTGCGCGAGACCGGCCTCGGCGGTCTCGCCGCCACGCCGACCGGCCGGCAGGAGGCCGAGCGGATCACCCGCGCCGAGCACTGAATGTTCCCGTCCCGCAGGCCGAGCCATCGGCGGCGGGGCGGCTTTTTTGCGTGAAGGGCTTGACAGACGGGCAAAATCACGGCAATGTATATTTATAAACAGAACGACCCGCTCTGCGGGCGGAAAGGCGGAGCCATGGAATACAACAGACCCATTGCGGATATGCTCCCCGGCATGGATGTCGAGGGCTTTTATATTCTGCGCGCGGCGGTGCTCAAGACGACCAACAGCGGTAAGCCGTTTCTCAGCGGCACGATCTGCGACCGCACGGGCAGCATGGAGATCAAGATCTGGGACTACAGCGGCCCCATCGGCGCACGCCCGGAGGACACCGGCCGCGTCGTGAAGATCCGCGGCAGTGTCTCGGAGTACCGCGGTGCGCTGCAGATCAGCGTTCACCGCATCCGCATGGCAGAGGCGGCGGATGATTACGACACGTCGCTGCTCGTGCCGACGGCGCCCATCGACACGGACGCCGCGCTGGCGGATGTGCAGCGGTTGGTCGCCTCGATCACGGACGCGGATTACCGCAGTGTTGCCGAGACGATGCTGGCGCGGCACCTCGACGCGTTCCGGCGCATTCCGGCCGGGAAGAGCGTGCACCACAGTTTTCTGTCCGGCCTTTTGATGCATACTTACAACATGCTGCGCACGGCGGATTTCCTCGCGGGCCTGTATCCGGAGGTCATTGACCGCAGCATGCTGCTGGCCGGCACGCTGCTGCACGACTTCGGCAAGGAGCGGGAGTTTGCGTTCTCCGATCTCGGCATCGTGACGGAGTATTCCACGGCCGGACAGCTCCTCGGCCATCTGGTCATGGGGGCGCAGGAGGCCGCGGATGCCGCGCGCGAGCTCGGTATTCCCGAGGAAAAGTCCATGCTGCTGCAGCACCTGCTGCTCTCGCACCACGGCGAGCCGGAGTTCGGCGCGGCTGTGCGGCCTATGTGCGCCGAGGCGGAGCTGCTGTCGTACATCGACCTCATCGACAGCCGCATGGAGATCTATGCGGAAACGCTACCGACCGTGCCGGCCGGCAGCTTCAGCGCCCGCATTTTTGCGCTGGAAAAGAAGATCTATCACCACAACTGAGGAGTGTGCCCATGCTGACCCTGCCGCCACAAGTGCATACGGCGCTCGACCGCCTCACGGCGGCGGGCTGGGAGGCTTATGTCGTCGGCGGCGCGGTGCGTGACGCACTGCGCGGAAGCCCGGCGGGGGACTGGGACATCACGACCAACGCTGAGCCTGCGCAGGTCGAGCGCGTCTTTGCCGGCGAGCGGCTCATCGAGACGGGGCTCAGGCACGGTACCGTGACCGTCTTGCTCGACGGTCTGCCGCTCGAGATCACGACCTACCGCGTCGACGGGGACTATACCGACCACCGGCGGCCGGACGCCGTGCGCTTTACGCGCAGCCTGCGCGAGGACCTGCTGCGCCGCGATTTCACGATGAACGCGCTGGCTTACAACCCGCAAACGGGGCTGGTGGATATTTGCGGCGGGGCGGAGGACATCACGCGCGGCGTCGTGCGCTGCGTGGGCGAGCCGGACCGCCGCTTTCAGGAGGACGGGCTTCGCATCCTGCGCGCGCTGCGCTTTGCGTCCGTGCTCGGTTTTCAGATCGCGCCGGAGACGGCGGCGGCCATCCACCGCAGCCGCGCACTGCTGCAGTATCTCGCGGCGGAGCGCGTGCGCAGCGAGCTGACGAAGCTGCTCTGCGGGCAGAATGTGGGCGCGGTGCTGCGGGAATTTGCCGATGTGCTGGCCGTCCCCATCCCGGAGCTGCGGCCGATGTTCGGCTTCGAGCAGCACAACCCGCATCACGACCGGGACGTCTGGCAGCACACGGTCGCAGTCGTGGCGCACATCCCGCCGGAGCCGGTGCTGCGCTGGGCGGCACTGCTGCACGATGTTGGCAAGCCGCCGTGCTTCTCGCGCGGGCCGGACGGCGTCGGCCATTTTTACGGCCACGCAGCCAAGAGCGCCGAACTGGCGGACGCTATCCTTATGCGCCTACGCTTTGACACGGCTGGGCGCACGCGCATCACACAGCTCATCCGCTATCACGACCTGCCCGTACCGCCGGAGCCGAAACCGGTCCGGCGGCTGATGAACAAGCTCGGCGTCAAGACCGTGCGGCAGCTCTTCGCGCTGCACATCGCCGATACCTGCGGCCAGTCGGCTATCTGTGCCGGCCGCGTGGAGGCCTACCGGCAGGCGGAGCGCGTGCTCGACGAGCTGCTTGCGGCGGATGCCTGCTTCTCGCTCAAAGATCTCGCAGTCAAAGGGAATGATCTGCTCACGCTCGGTCTGCGCGGCCGGGCGGTCGGCGCTGCGCTGCAGGCGTGCCTGGACGCGGTCATAGACGAGGTGGTGCTGAACGACAGGGCCGCGCTGCTTGCCTATGCAGCGGAAAATTTGCAACGCTTTGCAAATTCCTGAAACTCAGGACTTGAAAATTGTGGGGTGTTGTTATAAGATGAAGGACATATTTGAATTACATTGTAATAGAATATGCGGAGAACACGGATATGGAACAGATTCGGTCGCGGAAAAATCAATATATTCTGCACCTGCGCGCGCTGGCAAAGACCAATGATGCGCGCCGGGACGCGGGGGAGTACGTCTGCGACGGCGAAAAGCTGCTGCGCGAGGCGCTGCAGTTCGGCGCGGAGGTCACGTCCGTGCTCTGGCGCGATGCGGCGGCGTTCCCGCTGCCGGACGGCATTGTGCAGTACACGGCCGATGCAGAACTGGCCGCATATGCCTCGCCGCTCATGCACTCGCCGGGCCCGGTCTTTACCGTGCGCATCCCGGTGATGCGCCTGCCGGAGCCGCTGCGCCACGTCATCGTGCTCGAGGGCGTGCAGGATCCCGGCAACGTCGGCACCGTCATCCGCACGGCGAACGCCCTCGGCATGGACACCGTGGTGCTTACCGGTGCGTGTGCCGATCTCTACAGTCCCAAGACCGTGCGCGCCGCGATGGGCGCGCTCTTCCGCCAGCCGGTGCTGACGTGCACGCAGGACGAGCTGGTGCAGCTGCTGAATGCCAACGGGCTGAAGCTCTACGGCGCGGCGCTGACGGACACGGCGCAGGATCTGCGGCGTGTGCCGCTCTCACCGGCCGCTGTGGCGATCGGCAGCGAGGGCCGCGGCCTGAGCGCGCAGCTGCTCTCGCAGTGCGACGGGCAGATCATCATCCCCATGCAGCCGGGCGCCGAGTCGCTCAATGCGGCGGTGGCCGCGGCGGTCGTCATGTGGGAGATCGCCCGCGCCGGGATGTGAGGAGGCGCGCCGATGTCACAGCTGCAATACTGGGTCTGGCTGTCCATGCGCTTTGGCGTGCGCCCGAAGGTGAAGCTCGCGCTCGTGGAGCATTTCGGCACGCCGCGCGATGTATATTTTGCCACTGAAGCGGACTACCGCGTCCGTGTCCCACTGCGCCCGGAGGAGCTCCGGATGCTGCAGGACAAGGATCTGGGCGATGCCAACCGTGCGCTCGCCATCTGTGACCGGGAGCACATCCGCGTCCTGACGATCCAGGATGCGGTCTATCCGCAGCGCCTGCTGCAGATCTATGACCCGCCGCTGGTGCTCTATGTGCGCGGCACTCTGCCGCAGATCGATGACCGTGCGGCTGTCGCCGTCGTCGGTACGCGCAGCGCAACGCCGTATGGCATGCGCACGGCGCGTAAGTTCGGTTCCGAGATCGTGCGCCATGGCGGTATTCTGCTTTCCGGTCTCACCGCTGGGATCGACCGCTCGGCCGCCGAGGGTGCGCTGCACGCCGGAGGTATCTGCGTGGGCGTGTCCGGCACGGCGATCAATCTGGATTTTGCGGGCGCATGCACACAGGAGACTGCGCGCTGCGGCGCCGTTGTGAGCGAGTTTGCGCCGAACATGTCCGTGCCGCGTTTCGGCTTCCGGCTGCGCAACCGCATTACGTCCGGTCTCGCCGTAGCGACGGTCGTGGTCGAGGCACCGGAGAAAAGCGGCGCGCTCCTGTTTGCCGACGATGCCGTCATGCAGGGCAGAGAGGTCTTTGCCGTGCCCGGCAACGCGGACTCCCGTGCCTCGGTCGGCAGCAACGCGCTGCTCAAGGACGGCGCCCGTCCGGCTACGTGTGCGTGGGACGTGCTGAGCGATTTTCGCCGCATGTTTCCCGGCACACTGCACGAAAATATTGCGCCTGAGCCCGACATAGCGACACCTGAACCGCCGCCGGAGACGGGCAGCGGCTTTGCGCAGGTGCGCCGCCCGGTCGCGGAGAAAAGGATTGACAAGCCGCAGCCGGAGGCATATATTGACTTGGAAGCGCAGCTGAAGTCGCTCACGACCGAGCAGCTGCAGATCGTCGCGGCGATTGATGCGCCTGGCACCCAGGTGGATCTCATCATCGAAAAGACGCAGCTCCCGGCGAGCAAGGTGCTCGCGGAGCTGACCGTGCTGCAGATCCGCGGCGTGGTCCGGCAGGAGCCGGGCAAACGTTTTTCATTAAATGTACGCGCAGGCACTGCGCAGGAATCATAAGGAGTTGGAGTAGACCCGATGGCAAAAGCAAAAACCGATCTGGTGATCGTCGAGTCTCCGGCGAAGGCCAGAACAATCGAAAAATATCTGGGCAATCACTATCAGGTCGTGGCCTCGATGGGCCACCTGCGTGATCTGCCCAAGAGCACCATGGGCGTGGACATCGACGGCGATTTTACGCCGCAGTACCTGCCCGTGAAGGATCGTGCGGACGTGATCGCCGACCTGAAAAAGCGTGCAAAGTCAGCCGGTACCGTCTATCTCGCGACCGACCCTGACCGCGAGGGAGAGGCTATTTCGTGGCACCTGAAGGAGCTGCTGAATCTGCCGGATGACAAGGCCAAGCGCGTGACGTTCAACGAGATCACGAAAAAGGTCGTCACCGAGAGCATCCAGCACCCGCGCGAGATCGATCAGGATCTGGTCGACGCACAGCAGGCGCGCCGCATTCTCGACCGCATCGTGGGCTATAAACTCAGCCCGCTGCTCTGGCGCAAGGTCAAGCCCGGCCTGTCCGCCGGCCGCGTGCAGTCGGTGGCCACGCGCATCGTGGTAGACCGTGAAAATGAGATCCGCGCCTTCCAGCCGCAGGAGTACTGGCTGCTTGACGCGCTGCTCGACTGTGGCGCGGGCACGTTCACGGCACGCTTTTACGGCACGGCGGAAAAGAAGATGGACGTCCCGGACGAGACCACGGCCGATAAGATCATTGCCGCCGTGTCGGCCGAGCCGTTCCAGATCGCGAGCGTCAAGCGCGGCGAAAAGCAGCGCAGCCCGTCGCCCCCGTTCATCACCTCGACCCTGCAGCAGGAGGCTTCCCGCCGCCTGGGCATGACGCCGCGGCGCACCATGTCGGTCGCGCAGCAGCTGTATGAAGGCGTGGACATCACCGACCGCGGCACGATCGGCCTCATCACCTATATGCGTACCGATTCGCAGCGCCTGTCCGATGAGGCGCTTGCCGCCGCACAGGCGTTTATCGTCGAGCACTACGGCCCGGAGTATCACCCCGGCAAGCCGCGCACGTATAAGACCAAGGCCGGCGCGCAGGACGCGCACGAGGCCATCCGCCCGACGGACGTCACGCTCACGCCGGATCGCGTGCGCCATGACCTCACGCCGGAGCAGTACCGGCTCTACCGGCTCATCTGGGGCCGCTTCACGGCCTGCCAGATGGCCAACGCCGTGTATGACAACGTCGTCGTAGACGCCGGCAGCGCGGGCTATCTCTTCCGCGCCAACTATTCCGAGCAGAAGTTCGCGGGCTACACCGCCGTGTATGAAGAGGCGAAGGACGAGGAGACGAGCGAGGTGCGCCGCCCGCTGCCGTCGCTCAAGCAGGGTGACGCCGTGGACCTCAAGCAGGTCACGAAAGAGCAGCAGTTCACACAGCCGCCCGCCCGCTACACGGAGGCGACGCTCATCCGCGCCATGGAGGAGAAGGGCATCGGCCGTCCGTCCACGTATGCGCCGACGATCTCGACCATCCTCAGCCGCAACTATGTCGTCAAGGAGGGACGCTACCTCCGCCCGACGAATCTCGGTATCGTCGTGACTGAGATGATGGAGGAATATTTCCGCAACATCGTCGATCTGAAGTTCACTGCCAACATGGAGACGGATCTCGACAAGATCGAGGCCGGCAAGATGGCGTGGAAGGACGTACTGCGCGAATATTATAAGGACTTTGACGCAAACCTCAACAACGCTGAGATCCAGCTCGAGGGCAAGCACCTCAAGGTGCCGGATGAGGAGTCGGACGAGGTCTGCCCGAACTGTGGGCGCAAGCTCGTGTATAAAAACGGCCGCTTCGGCCGCTTCCTTGCCTGCCCGGGCTATCCGGAGTGCAGCTTCACGATGCCCATCGTCGTCGAGATGCCCGGCAAGTGCCCGGCCTGCGGCGGACGTCTGCTCAAGCGCACGTCCCGCAAGGGCTTTGCCTATTACGCCTGTGAGCGCGGGCACGATTGCCCGGGACATGGCGAGGGCGAGGGCGGCGAGAACATCCAGGGCTTCATGACCTGGGACGTGCCGACGAAGGATTACTGCCCCGAGTGCGGCAAGACGATGTTCAAGCGTGCCGGCAAGGGCGCTAACAAGCCGTTTTGCATCAACCCCGAGTGCCCGAACTATCTGCCGCCCGACAAGCGCGGCTACAAGCGCAAGCCGAAACCGGCGGACGACGCGGCCGAGGCCAAGGCTGAGGCCGAGCCGGAATCCAAGGAGACGAAGCCGGAGACCAAAAAACTGGCGGCGAAGAAATCCACTGCAAAAAAGCCTGCTGCCAAAAAGCCCGCAGCGAAGAAAACGGCCGCCAGGAAACCGGCCGCAAAAAAGACGACGAAACCCAAGAAGGAAGCATAATTGGAAAGGCGGCCTGACCGGCCGCCTTTTTCGAGGAGGAACGCTATGACCCAAGTGACCGTGATCGGTGCGGGCCTGGCGGGATGCGAGTGCGCGTGGCAGCTGGCCGGGCGCGGCATCCCGGTGCGCCTGATCGAGATGAAACCCAAGAAAATAACCCCCGCGCACGTATCCGAAAACTTTGCCGAGCTCGTCTGCTCCAACTCCCTGCGCAGCGATGAGCTCACAAACGCCGTCGGCCTGCTTAAGGAGGAACTGCGCCGGCTCGACTCCGTCGTGCTCGCGAGCGCGGACCACAACCGCGTCGCCGCCGGCGGCGCGCTCGCCGTGGACCGCGAGGCGTTCGCGCGCGAGATCACGGAGCGCATCTGCGCGCATCCGAATATCACTGTCGAGCGCGCCGAGGCGGACACCATCCCGGATGGGGAGGTCGTCATCGCGACCGGCCCGCTCACGAGCGACGCCATGGCTGCTGAGATCCAGCGCCTCTGCCCGGAGTTCGACCTGCATTTTTACGATGCCGTGGCCCCCATCGTCACGCTCGAGAGCGTGGACATGGACAGCGCCTTTTTCGCCAGTCGCTACGACAAGGGCACGGCCGACTATGTTAACTGCCCCATGGATCAGGCGGAGTACACCGCCTTCGTGCAGGAGCTGCGCAATGCAAAGGAAGCGCCCATCCACGGCTTTGACGACGGTGCGGTCTTTGAGGGCTGCATGCCGGTCGAGGTCATGGCCCGCCGCGGGGAGGACACCCTGCGCTACGGCCCGCTCAAGCCGATCGGCCTGCGCGACCCGCGCACCGGGCGGGACAACTATGCCGTCGTGCAGCTCCGGCGCGACAACGCCGAGGGCACGCTGTATAACATCGTCGGCTTCCAGACGCATCTGACGTTCGGCGAGCAAAAGCGTGTCTTTTCCATGATTCCGGCGCTGCGGAACGCGGAGTTCGTGCGCTACGGCGTCATGCACCGCAACACTTATTTAAATTCTCCGCAGCTGCTCGATCGGTATTACCGCCTCCGGCGAGCCCCGCGCATCCGCTTCGCCGGGCAGATGACCGGCGTCGAGGGCTATGTGGAGTCGTGCGCGTCCGGCGCGCTCGTCGGCATTGAGACGGCCGCGCAGCTGCTCGGCCTGGAGCCTGCCGATTTCCCGCAGGAGACGGCCATCGGCGCGCTGTCTCTGTACATTTCCGGCGGCAGCGTCGGCGATTTTCAACCCATGAACATCAATTTTGGCATCATCACACCGCTGGATCACCGTGTGCGCGGCAAGCGCAACAAGAATGCGGAGATCTCGGCGCGCAGCCTCCAGATCCTGGACGGGCTGAAACAAAAGGAGGTTTTTCATCTATGAGAATTCTTGTGGACGCAATGGGCGGTGACCTCGCCCCGGACGAGATCGTCAAGGGCGCGGTGCACGCGCAGCAGGAGCTGGGTGCGGAGATCGTGCTCGTCGGCCAGCGCGCCGCCATTGAGGCCTGCCTGCGCAACGAACAGGCCAAGCTCGAGATCATCGACGCCAGTGAGGTCATCACCATGGACGACGACCCCAGCACGGCCACCCGCCGCAAGAAGGACGCTTCCATGACGGTCGCGCTCAACATGCTGCGTGACGGCAAGGGCGACGCGGTCGTCTCTGCCGGCAGCACCGGCGCACTGCTCACCGGCGCCACGCTCATCGTCAAGCGCATCCACGGCATCCGCCGCGCGGCGCTGGCCCCCGTGCTGCCAAATGGAGACGCGGGCGTCATGCTCATCGACTGCGGCGCCAACGCCGACTGCACGCCGGAGTATCTGCTGCAGTTTGCCTATATGGGCAGCTATTATGCCCGCACCATGCTCGGTATCGCCGCGCCGCGCGTCGGTCTGCTCAGCAACGGCACCGAGGATCATAAGGGTTCGGAGCTCCAGCACGAGACGTTCCCGCTGCTCAAGGCGGCGGACGCCGCCGGCCGTATCCGTTTTGTCGGCAATGTTGAGGCGTCGCAGGTGTTTAGCGGCGACGTGGACGTCGTCGTCACGGACGGCTTCACCGGCAACGTGCTGCTCAAGGGCATCGAGGGCAGCATCAAGTACATGACGCGCCAGCTCAAGGGCATTTTCATGAAAAACTTCAAGACCAAGATGGCCGCCCTTGCCATCAAGGACGAGTTCCACGCGCTCAAGGCATCGCTCGACCCGAACGAGGTCGGCGGCACGGCCATGCTCGGCATCAGCAAGCCCGTCATCAAGGCGCACGGCTCGTCTGATGCGCGTGCGATCTACAATGCCATCCGTCAGGCGATCGCCTTTGCCGATTCCGGCATCATTGACGACATCACGGCCAATATTTCCTACATGCGTGTGGACAAACACGCGGCGAAGGAGAGCGACTGATGGAGGCGCTGGAGGCCCGTCTGGGCTACACGTTCCGCGACCGGCGGCTGCTGGAGCATGCGCTCATGCACAGCTCCTATGCCAATGAGAACCGCGCACGGGGCTATACCAGCAACGAGCGGCTCGAGTTTCTGGGCGATTCCGTGCTCGGCATGGTCACGGCGACGCGGCTCTATCAGCTCTATCCCGACATGCCGGAGGGGAAGATGAGCCGTCTGCGTGCCGAACTCGTCTGCGAGCAGGCGCTGCATGGCGTGGCGCTTACGCTGCATCTGGGCGACTATATCCGCCTTGGCCACGGGGAGGAGCGCAGCGGCGGCAGAGAGCGGCCGTCCATCCTTGCCGACGCGGTGGAGGCGGTCATCGCCGCCATGTATCTTGACGGCGGGCTCGAGCCTGCGCAGCGCTTTATCCTCACGCATATCCTCAACGGCCTGGCCGAGGGGGAGATCCACCATGTCGAGGACTACAAGACAGAGCTGCAGGAGCGCGTGCAGCGCCGCGCCGGACAGACGCTTTCCTATACTGTCTGCGCCGAGAGCGGCCCGGACCACAACAAGACGTTCACCATGGCCGTGCTGCTCAATGGCAGCGAAATCGGCCGCGGCACCGGCCGCACGAAAAAAGAGGCGGAGCAGTCCGCCGCCCGGTGCGCGCTTGAACAGATGACGCAATAACGGCATGCAGCCGCCTGGAACACACAGGCGGCTGCATTTTTTCACATCTGAAAAAATGCGCTCCGGCCGTTGCAAAATGGCATTTTTGGCGGTATACTCTACTTTGTATTACTTTGATTTGATATATCAGCGGCGTTCTTGCACGTGCAGGCGCCGGATATGCGAGGGATTTTGTGTACTTAAAAGCATTGGAGATTCAGGGCTTCAAGTCCTTCCCGGACAAGACGCGCCTGAATTTTGACCAGGAGATCACGGCAATTGTCGGTCCGAACGGGAGCGGCAAGTCGAACATATCGGACGCCATTCTGTGGGTCATGGGCGAGCAGCGCACGAAAACGCTGCGCGGCGGCAAGATGGAGGACGTCATCTTCGGCGGCACGGAAAAGCGCAGCCCCATGGGCTTTGCGCAGGTGTCGCTCATCCTAGACAACAGCACCGGCATCTTCGACACCGAAAACACCGAGGTCATGATCACCCGCCGCTATTACCGGAGCGGCGAGAGCGAATATTATATCAACCGCGAGGCATGCCGCCTGCGCGACATCAATGAGCTGCTCATGGACACAGGCCTCGGCCGCGATGGGTACTCGATCATCGGGCAGGGCCGCATCGCCGAGATCGTCTCCGGCAAGAGCAACGAGCGCCGCGAGATCTTTGAGGAAGCGGCCGGCATCTCGCGCTACCGCTACCGCAAGGAGGAGTCGGAGCGCAAGCTCGCCCGCACGGAGGAAAACCTCCTGCGCATCAACGACAAGGTCGATGAGCTGGAGCTGCAGGTCGTGCCCCTGCGCAAGCAGGCCGAGACGGCGAAGAAGTACCTCCGCCTGCGCGACGAGCTCAAAAGCGCGGAGGTCTCCGTCTGGATGGAGACGCTCGACCGGCTGCACGCGCAGGCCGAGACCGTGAACCGCGATTATCAGACCGCGAAGGAAAACCTCGCCGGCGCACAGCGCGAGCTAGAGCAGCTCTATGCAGCGTCGGAGAACATCGCGCAGAAGATGCGCGAGAAGGATCTGGAGTCCGAGCGCACACGCGAGCAGATCTCCGAGGCTGAGAGTGCCGCCGCCGAGTGCGAGAGCGCAGCAGCCGTCGTGCGCACGAACTTGCAAAACAGCGCCGACAGCATTGCGCGCCTGCGTGTGGAGGTGTCCGAGCAGGCCGACCGTGCCAGCGCCCTGCAGGCGCAAATCGATGCGCAGCAGCGCCGTCTGGAGGAAATCGAGGCGGAAAAGGCGCAGCATGCGCAGGAGATCCGATCCGTGCTAGACGAGATCGACCGCAATGCGGCGTCCTCCGGCGAGGCCGAGCGCGCGTACACGGAGCTGCTCGCCAGAGAGAGCGCGCAGAGCAGCGCGCTGGCCGAGTGCCGCACGCGCATCACGCTCCTGGCCGATAAATCGCAGGAGCTGCTCGATCAGGAAAACGCCGTCGCCACTGCCGCCGCGGAAGCGGCCGAGCATCTGGCGGCATTGGAGGCACAGGCGCAGGAAAAGCAGACCGCACAGCAGCACGCGCGCACCGCGTGCGATGCCCTGCGCGCGGAACAAAGGGAAAAGGCCCAGCGTCTTTCCGCCTGTGAGCAGGCGCTCACAAAACAGCAGGAGCGGCTCTCCGGGCTGACGGTCGATCTGCGCAGCACCGAGTCGCGCATCCATATGCTCACCGAGATGGAAAAAGACTTCGAGGGCTACAACCGCGCGGTCAAGGCCGTCATGCATGCGGCCGAAAAGGGGACGCTGCGCGGCGTGCGCGGCCCGGTCGCAAACCTGATCAAGACCGGCGACCGCTACGCCCTCGCCATCGAGACGGCGCTCGGCGCCGCGGCGCAGAATATCGTCGTCGATACGCAGAGCTGCGGCGCGCAGGCCATTGAGCTCCTGCGCCGGCGCGAGACCGGCCGTGCGACGTTTCTGCCGCTCGACACCATCCGCCCCATGCACTTGAACAGCGTGCCGGATCAGGAGCCGGGCTATGTCGGCGTGGCCGATGCGCTCGTCACCTGCGCCGCCGCTTACCGCAATATCGTCAGCAATCTTCTGGGCCGCACCGTCGTGGCCGAGACGATGAAAGACGCCATCGCCATCTCCAGGCGTTATGACCACCGCTACCGCATCGTCACGCTCGACGGGCAGCTCGTCAATGCCGGCGGCTCACTCACCGGCGGCAGCGCCGCCAAGGGCAGCGGCATCCTCTCGCGCGCAAATGAGCTCAAGCGTCTGCGTGCAGCGCTGGATACGCTCACGCTGGAGAAAAAACAGCGCGAGGCCGAGCTTGAGGACGCGCAGACGGCACGCGACACCGCGCACGCGCAGCTCGACACTGCGCAGGCGCAGCTGGAGCAGGCGGTCGAGACGCTGCACAAGGCGGAGTCCGAGGCGGCGCAGGTCGCGCTGCTGAAAAACGCCGCGCAGGAGACCATCGTGGGGCAGAATGCGTCCATCGACGCCTGCCGCGCGCAGCAGAAGGCAAATCAGGACCGCATCACGGCCGCCCGTGCCGACGCGCTTTCGGCGGAGCAGGCGCTCGCCCGGCTTCGCGCCGAGCGCGATCAGAGTGAGCTCGGCCGCGGCGCGTTTGACCGCCGCCGTCAGGAACTGGCCGACCGGCTGGCCGGCCTGCGGGCGGAGTCGGCGTCTCTGGATGCCGAGCGCGAGACCATCACGCGCACCACACAGCAGATCCACGACCTCTTTGAGGAAATGACCGGCGACCGCACGGCCCGCCTCGCCCAGATCGAGCAGGCAGAAGCCGGCACGCAGCAGCTGCAGCAGACCCTGCAGATGCACGAGCGCCGCCTGGCCGAGCTGCGCCAGCGCGCAGAGACGCTGCGCGGCGAGCTCGCCGCGTGCAGCAGCCGCAAGCTGGAGCTGGAGGGTCAGCGCACCCGCACCGACCGCGACGCGCAGGCGCGCAACCGCGACTTGCTGGATATGCAGGGGCTCGTGTCACGCTTCGAGCAGAAAAAGCTCTCGGCGGACATGGAGGAAAAGCAGATCCTCGACAAGCTCTGGGACAATTATGAGCTCAGCCGCACGGCGGCCGAGGCGCTGCGCCAGCCGATCGAGAACATGACGAAGGCCAACCGGCAGATCGCCGAGCTGCGACGCAATATCGGCGCGCTGGGCACGCCGAACCTCGGCGCGATCGACGAATTCACGCGCGTGAACACGCGCTATACCTTCCTCACCGGCCAGCGGGACGACATTCTCAAGGCCAAGCGCGAGCTGACCGGCATCATCGCCGACGTGACGGGGGAGATGGAGGGCATCTTCACCACGCAGTTTCAGGCGATCGATCAGGCGTTCCGCCAGACGTTTCTGGAGCTGTTCGGCGGCGGCAAGGCCGCGCTCGTGCTCGAGGATCCGGAGCATGTGCTCGACAGCGGCATCGAGATCAAGGTGCAGCCGCCCGGTAAGGCGCTCTCGACGTTGAGCCTGATGTCCGGCGGCGAGATGGCGTTCGTGGCCATCGCGCTCTACTTTGCGATTTTGAAGGTGCGGCCGACGCCGTTTTGCGTCATGGACGAGATCGAGGCTGCACTCGACGAGGCGAACGTCACGCGCTACGTGCAGTACATGCGCCGCCTCGCCAAGAACACGCAGTTTCTCGTCATCACGCACCGCCGCGGTACCATGGAGGAGGCCGACCATCTGTTCGGCGTGACCATGCAGGAAAAAGGCGTATCCCGCGTCATCGAGCTTTCGCTGGATGAAGCGGCTAAAACCATATCGTAACGGAGAAGATAGTTCTATGGGATTTTTTGATAAGATCAAACAGGGCCTGACCAAGACCAAGACGAAGATGGACGCCCAGCTGACCGGCATTTTTGCCGCCTATGAGCCGGGCGACGAGGAATTTTTCGAAGACCTCGAGGAAACGCTCATCCTCGCCGACACCGGCGTGGAGACGACGACCAAGGCCATCGCGCAGCTGCGCAAAGCCATCGAGCTTAAGAAGCTGCGCACCGGCGCCGAGGTGAAAAAAGAGTTCGTGCAGATCCTCACGCGCATCCTCAAGGTGCAGGACACCATGCTCCTGCTTACGACGCAGCCGTCGGTCGTGCTCGTCGTCGGCGTCAACGGCGTCGGCAAGACGACGACGATCGGCAAGCTCGCCGCCCAGCTCAAGAAAGAGGGCAACCGTGTGCTCCTCTCGGCGGCGGATACGTTCCGCGCCGCCGCAGCCGACCAGCTCACCGTCTGGGCGCAGCGTGCGGGTGTGGACATCGTCAAGCATGAAGAGGGCTCCGACCCCGCCGCCGTGGTGTTTGACTCCATTCAGGCGGCGAAGGCCCGCGGCACGGACGTCGTCATCATCGATACCGCCGGCCGCCTGCACAACAAGACAAACCTCATGAACGAGCTCAATAAGATCACCCGCGTCATCCGCCGTGAGCTGCCGGAGGCCGATATTGAAACGCTCATGGTGCTCGATGCCACGACCGGCCAGAACGGCCTCATCCAGGCCAAGCAGTTTCTTGACACGGCCGACCTTACCGGCATCGTGCTCACGAAGCTCGACGGCACAGCCAAGGGCGGCATCGTCTTTGCCATCGCAAACGACCTGCAGCTGCCGGTGAAATACGTTGGCGTCGGCGAGCAGATCGACGACCTGCTCGAGTTCAAGCCCGCGGAATTTGTGGAGGCGCTGCTGTCATGATCCTTGCAAGCAACAACGCACATAAGCTTGAGGAGTTTCGCGCCATCTTTGCGGACATGGGCATTGAGATCATCCCGCAGAGCGCGGCCGGCTGCCACTTCGAGGTGGACGAGACGGGGGAGACCTTCGAGGAAAACGCCTATCTGAAGGCCATCGCCGTCACCCGCGCGACGGGGCAGCCCGCCGTCGCGGACGATTCCGGCCTCATGGTCGATGCGCTCGGCGGCGCGCCCGGCGTGCACTCGGCGCGTTATACCGGCCGGCACGAGGACTCGGACGCTGCGCGCTATACGCTCCTGCTCCATAACCTCGGCGACCGCACCGACCGCACGGCCCGGTTCGTGTCGTGCATCTGCTGCACGTTCCCGAACGGGGATGTCCTGCGCGCACGCGGCACCTGCGAGGGCAGCATCCTGTTCGCCCCGCGCGGGGAAAACGGCTTCGGCTACGACCCCGTGTTCCAGCCGGACGGCTATGCCTGCTCCATGGCGGAACTGCGCCCGGAAGAGAAAAACGCCATTTCCCACCGCGGGAATGCGCTCAAAATCCTGAAAGAAGAATTGAGGAACTACTATGCTGACAAGTAAACAGCGCGCCCAGCTGCGCGGTCTCGCCGCGACGGAGGACACCATTGTCCACATCGGCAAGGGCGGCATCACGGAAAACATCATCACCCAGATGAGCGACGCGCTCAAGGCGCGTGAGCTCGTCAAGGGCCGCGTGCTCGAAAACTCGCTCCTGACCGCGCGCGAGGCGTGCGACCAGCTCGCCGAGGTCTGCCGCGCCGAACCCGTGCAGGTCATCGGCTCGAAGTTCGTGCTCTATAAGCGCAATGAGCAGAAGCCGAAGATCGAGCTCGTGAAAAAGGCGAAAAAATGAAGATCTGCATCTATGGCGGCAGCTTCAACCCGCCACATCTGGGACATACGGCCGCGCTGCGCGCGGTGCGCGCGGCGATCCGGCCGGATCTGACGCTTGTCATCCCGGATCGTATCCCGCCGCACAAGGAGCTCGCGGCGGGCAGCCCGGAGCCGGCGGAGCGCCTGCTCATGACGATGCTGGCCTTCTCCGGCGAGCTGGGCGTGGAGGTCTCCGACATGGAGCTGCACCGCTCCGGCAAGAGCTACACGGCCGACACCGTGCGTGAGCTGTGTGCGTGCAATCCGGATGCGGAGCTGTATCTCGTCATCGGCACGGATATGCTCACGACGTTCGAGGAGTGGCATGATTTTCGGTATCTGCTCGGGCAGGTGACGCTTGTCGCGCTCGCCCGCACGGGCGATGAGCACGCGGAAGTGGAGCGCTTCAGCGCCTACCTGCGCGAGACGTATGGCGCCCGCGTTATCGCCCTGCCGGCCGAGCCGATCCCGGTCACGAGCACGACCGTGCGTGCGCTGCTGCCGCAGCGGCGGGGCAGCGAGTACCTTGCACCCAATGTGTATGCACACATCATCCAGCAGCGGCTCTATGGCGCAAAGCCCGATCTCAACTGGCTGCGCGAGCAGGCTTACCCCATGCTCAAGCCGCGTCGCATCTCCCACGTCTGGGGCTGCGAGCACGAGGCGCGCCGCCTCGCCGAGCGCTGGGGCTGCGACCCGGATGCTGCTGCAGAGGCCGGAATTTTGCACGATTGCACGAAAAAATTAGAGCTATCTGACCAATTGCTATTGTCTGAAAAATATGGTATCATAAACGACACGGTCGAAACGGCCAACACCAAGCTCCTGCACGCCAAAACCGGCGCTGCCGTGGCCAAGGACCGTTTCGGCGTGCCGCTTGAGATAGAAAACGCCATCCGCTGGCACACGACCGGAAAACCCGATATGACCACGCTCGAAAAGGTCCTGTATATGGCCGACTACATTGAGCCGTCGCGGGACTTTGACGGCGTGGACGAGCTGCGGCGGCTCGCTTACACCGATCTTGACGCGGCCATGGTGCTCGGGCTGAAGATGAGCCTCGAGGATCTGGAGGCCGGCGGCATCACACCGCACGAGAACACGGTGCAGGCATTAAACTGGTATCAGGGCAGGGAAAAAGAATATGAAAAGACGACAGAGTGACGATCGCTATCCGGGTGATTACGGCGGATATGACGATCAGGGTTACGACCGTTACAACGGCGGCTATGACGATGGATACGACGACGGCAGCGGCTTTCAGGACGACCCGTTTTCTGAGGCGTCGGCGGCGGTGAATCACCGCGTGCAGGCGCAGCAGTCGCAGGCCAGGCGCCAGAAAAAGAAAAAAGTGCGCATCACGGTTATCGTGGTCGTGGTGCTGGCGCTGCTGATCGGCGAGTTTGCGATCCTGATGAACCACTGGGTCAGCCCGCCGAGTCTGACCGGCGGCCTGAGCGACGGCAATCCGGACGACGGTGTGGATGTCAGCACCGACGGCCGCAAGAAGGGGTGCTACACGTTCCTTATCGCCGGCAAGGACCGCGCGGCCGGCCTGACGGACACTGTGCTCGTCGGTATGCTCGACACGGAGAACAAGTCTCTGAAATTTGTCAGCATCCCGCGTGACACAGCTGTGAATGTGGCCTACCGGCCCAAAAAGATGAACCAGTATTACGCCGCGGCCGAGAACAACGGCAAGGACGGCGTGGAGGCGCTCATCGGCGGCGCGGAGCAGATTCTCGGCTACCGGGTCGACAGTTATGCGCTCTTTGACGTGGAGGTGTTCGTCGAACTCGTTGACGCCATGGGCGGTATCGACTTCGACGTCCCAGTTGATATGGACTATGACGATCCCAGTCAGAACCTGAGCATCCACGTGCAGAAGGGCTATCAGCACCTCAATGGCTATCAGACCATGGGCGTGTTCCGCTTCCGCAACACGTATGCCAACGGCGACATCGGCCGCATCGACGTGCAGCACCAGATGCTCAAGGCCATGATGAGCCAGTTTTTGAAGCTGCACAACATCCCCAACCTCAACAAACTCGTTGACATCTATGAGAAGGAAGTCACCACGAACCTGTCGGCAGGCAACGTGATGTTCTACGTCAAGGAGTTTTTGAAGCTCGATGAAAGCGCCATCTCGTTTGAGACGATTCCGGCCAACTACAACGGCGTGAAAAATGGCATGTCCTACGTGTTCATCCACGTGGACGAGTGGCTGGAGTATCTCAACGCCTGGCTCAACCCGTATACAACGGAGATCACGTCCGCGAATGTGGACATTCTCTATGAATCCAATGGGCAGGTCGTGGCCACTTCCGGCACCGTCCAGGGCCCAAACAAATGGTAACGAAAAGGAAGGATGTAGCATTATGATGCCTGCTAACGAGCTCGCTGCGGTCATCGTCAAGGCGCTGGACGCAAAAAAGGGCGAGAACATTCAGCTGCTCAAGACCCGGGAACTGACGACGCTGGCGGACTATTTTGTCATCTGCACGGCCAGCTCCTCGACGCACGTCAAGACGCTGACCGACGCTGTGGAAGCGGCGGCGGACGACGTGGGCGAACCGGTCCTGCGCCGCGAGGGACACCGTAGCGGCAGCTGGGTCCTGCTCGACTACGGCTGCGTGATCGTGCACGTGTTCCAGGACGAGGCACGCAAGTTTTATGATCTGGAGCGCCTCTGGAGCGACGCGGAGGTCGTGGACATCTCCGACATGCGCGTCTGAGCACCAAAAGAAAACCAACCGGGGCGACGATTGCGCCGCCCCGCAATCTACTTATGATTTTTTGATTTTTCAGAGAGAAGTGAATGCTATGAAGTACGATTTCCAGGCGATCGAAAAAAAATGGCAGGCGCGCTGGGAGAAAGAAAAACCCTTTGCAGCCGTCACCGGTGACCCGCGGCCGAAGTTTTACGGTTTGATCGAGTTCCCATATCCCTCCGGCCAGGGCCTGCACGTCGGCCACCCGCGCCCGTTCACGGCGATGGACATCATCTGCCGCAAGCGCCGGATGCAGGGCTATAACGTTCTGTTCCCGATCGGCTTTGACGCTTTCGGTCTGCCGACTGAGAACTACGCCATCAAGAATCATATCCACCCGGCCATTGTGACAAAAAACAACATCGCCAACTTTACCAAGCAGCTCAAGATGCTTGGCTACAGCTTTGACTGGGACCGCGCGGTCGATACGACGGATCCGAGCTATTACAAGTGGACGCAGTGGATCTTCCTGCAGATGTATAAGCATGGTCTGGCCTATAAGACCACCATGCCTGTCAACTGGTGCACGAGCTGCAAGTGCGTGCTCGCCAACGAAGAGGTCGTCAACGGTGTCTGCGAGCGCTGCGGCAGCGAGGTTGTGCGCAAGGAGAAAAGCCAGTGGATGCTCGCCATTACGAAGTACGCCCAGCGCCTGATCGACGATCTGGACGATGTGGATTACATCGAGCGCGTCAAGACCCAGCAGCGCAACTGGATCGGCCGCTCCACAGGTGCCGAGATCACGTTCAAGACCAACGTCGGTGACGACATCACCGTCTACACCACTCGCGCCGACACGCTCTTCGGCACGACGTACATGGTCATCTCGCCGGAGCACCCGCTTCTCAAGCAGTGGCAGCCGCACATCGCCAACTGGGACGCCGTCGCCGCTTATCAGGAAGAGGCTGCGCATAAGTCCGATTTTGAGCGCGGCGAGCTCAACAAGGAAAAGACCGGCGTCCGTCTTGAGGGCATCGAGGTCATGAATCCCGTGACGCACAAGGCACTGCCCATGTTCGTCTCGGACTACGTTCTCATGGGCTACGGCACCGGCATCGTCATGGGCGTTCCGGGCCACGACCAGCGCGACTGGGAGTTCGCTACGAAGTTCGGCCTGCCGATCGTCGAGGTCGTTGCCGGCGGCGACGTGACGAAGGAAGCCTTCGTCGCCAAGGACGACAGCGCAGTCATGGTCAACTCCGGCTTCCTCAACGGCATGACCGTCAAAGAAGCCATCCCCGCCATGAAGAAGTACGTCGTGGAGCAGGGCATCGGCAAGGAAAAGGTCAACTACAAGCTGCGTGACTGGGTCTTCAGCCGCCAGCGTTACTGGGGCGAGCCGATCCCGCTCGTCAACTGCCCGAAGTGCGGCTGGGTGCCGATCCCGGAGGATCAGCTCCCGCTCGTGCTCCCGCAGGTGGACAGCTATGAGCCCACCGACGACGGCGAGAGCCCGCTGAGCAAGATGACCGACTGGGTCAACACCACCTGCCCGCAGTGCGGCGGCCCCGCCAAGCGCGAGACCGATACCATGCCGCAGTGGGCCGGCTCGAGCTGGTATTTCCTGCGTTACATGGACCCGCACAATGACAAAGCACTCGCCTCCAAGGAGGCGCTGGACTACTGGAGCCCGGTCGACTGGTACAACGGCGGCATGGAGCACACCACGCTCCACCTGCTCTACAGCCGCTTCTGGCACAAGTTTTTGTATGACATCGGCGTCGTGCCGACCAAGGAGCCGTATCAGAAGCGCACAAGCCACGGCATGATCCTCGGCGAGGGCGGCGAGAAGATGTCCAAGTCCCGCGGCAACGTCGTCAACCCCAACGACATCGTCGACCAGTACGGCGCGGACACCATGCGTCTGCACATCATGTTCATCGGCGACTTTGAGAAGGCTGTCACCTGGTCCAACGAGGCCGTCAAGGGCTCGAAGCGCTTCCTCGACCGCGTCTGGAACCTGGCCGAGAGCTGCGCGGACGATCTGGCCATTTCGGACAAGAATGAGGCGATCATCCATAAGACCATCAAGAAGGTCACGGAGGACATTGACGAGCTGAAGATGAATACTGCCATCGCGTCCATGATGACCATGGCTAACGAGTTTGCCGCCAACGGTTGCACGAAGGGCGACATGGAGCAGCTGCTGCTCCTGCTCAGCCCGTTTGCACCGCATATCGTCGAGGAGCTCTGGGAGCGGCTGGGCTTTGCCGCCAAATACGGCAGGATGTGCTGCCAGTGCGACTGGCCGAGCTATGATGAGGCCAAGACGGTCGAAACGACCGTCACCATGGCTGTGCAGGTGCTCGGCAAGCTCAAAGGCACCGTCACCGTGGCCAAGGACAGCGACCAGCAGGCCGTCGTCGATGCGGCGCTGCAGCTCGATAAGGTCCAGCGCCAGATGGAAGGTATGCAGATCGTGAAGGTCATCCACGTCCCGAACAAACTCGTCAACCTGATTTTGAAGCCGAAGGCCTAACTTCATCTTGACATCTGCGATCATTGCAATTATAATATTAACGCTAAAGCCATGCATGATGGCCCTTGAAGCGCCGCAAGGCGTATTTGGAGGGAGGGAATAAAATGTCTGAAATCTACGTCAAGGAGAATGAGTCTCTGGACAACGCGCTCAAGAGATTTAAGCGCAGCTGTGCCAAGGCTGGCGTCATGTCTGATCTGCGCCGCAAGGAGTACTACCAGAGCCCCAGCGTTCGTCGCCGCAAAAAGTCGGAGGCTGCACGCAAGAACAAGAATAAGCGTTACTACTAATGCAACCAAAAAATCCTGCATCCGAGGATGCAGGATTTTTCTTTGCGCTTTTTCAGTCTTGCTGTGCATACACCGGCAGGTCTACATACGTCGGAGTATGCGCCAGTTCCGGGATCAGCACATCAACGGCGTCCGTCATGCGCAGCTTGAGCGTGGAGGTGTTGATACACGGGTGGCAGCAGAGGTACGCATCCTTCAGCAGGTCGCGGTCGATGAGCAGGCGCACACGCCCGTCATGGTCATTCATCAGCCCCAGCACGCTCACGGAGCCGGGCGTGATGTCCAGCAGCTCGAGCATATGCTCCGGCGCTGCGAATGACAGCCGCGCACTGCCGATTTGGTGCGAGAGATCCTTCGTGCGAAACGGCTTGTGCCCCGGCATCAGCAGCAGGTAAAATGCCGTCTGCTGCCGGTTCGTGAGAAAGAGATTCTTGCAGATCCCGGCACCGAGCACGTCCTCCACGGCGGCGCAGGCCTCGATCGTGTCGGCAGCGTCGTGATCGGCCCGGTCATAGGTGAGGCCCAGCCGGTCGAGCAGGTCATAGCAGCGCAGCTCCTTGTCCAGCCGCTGCCCGCTTGCTGGGCGGCCGTGATATAAATTCTGGTCAACATACATGGCGGTAACTCCTTAAAAATCGGTCTGCCGCCATTATAGCGGCTTTGGCGTGTGGGTTCAAGTCCCGCATGTCCGGTTGACAGGGCGGTGTGAAACGGGTACAATATACACTGTGAAACTGTGCAGAAAGGAACGTCCCATGGCATATCAGCTCATCGCCGTCGATATGGACGGCACATTGCTCAATTCCAATAAGGAGATCACACCGCGCACGGAGGCTGCCGTTACCGCTGCACTCGCGCGCGGGTATCACGTCGTCATGACGACCGGCCGCTGCTACCGGCAGATCGTGCCGTACATGGCGCAGTTTCCGGCCATGCGCTATGCTATCACGTCCAGCGGTGCCGCCGTGGCTGACTGCGCGCAGGATCGGATCATTTCGGCGCAGGACCTCCCGGCAGATGTCGCGGCGGAGCTTGTCCGCGCGTTCGAGGGGCTCGACGGCTTCCCGATCATCTTCTCCAATGGCGAGGCACTCTATCGCCCGGAGCTTCTGAATGATCCGCAGCGCTTTGGCATGGATGCCTATGTGGACAATTTCAAATCCCACTGTACGGCCTGTGAGACGATGGAGCAGCGCTTTCTCGCTGCGCCCTATCCGGTGGAGAAGCTGGACTTTTATTTCGTTGATTCTGCCGAGCGCGCCAGGTTTCTCGCGCGCGTGCAGGATGTGCACGCCTGGGTCGTCCCGTGCGAGAGCGCGGGCGTGGAGGTCAACGCCATCGGCGTCGATAAGGGGAGCGGTCTGCAGGCGCTGTGCCGCTGTCTGAACATCCCCATCAGCGCCACGATCGCCATCGGCGATTCGGAAAACGACCGCCCGCTCCTGCGGGATGCCGGTCTGCCGCTCGCGATGGGCAACGCCATCGCGGACGTGAAGGACGCGGCACGGTACGTCATGCCCGACTGTGACCATGACGGTGTGGCCGAGGCGATTGAGCGCTTTCTGCTTGCGCAAAGTTGACCGGGCGCGCGAAGCGTTGTATGATAAAAACACCCCATTTGCGGGGCAGTGTAACAGGAGGCAGTGTCCATGGACAACATTCAGCAGCTGAAACAGTGGATCGACGGTAGCGACCGGATCGTGTTTTTCGGCGGTGCCGGCGTCTCGACCGAGAGCGGCATCCCGGATTTCCGCAGTGTGGACGGCCTGTATAACCAGAAATATGATTATCCGCCCGAGACGATCCTGAGCCACTCCTTCTTCATGGCGCATCCGGAGGAGTACTACAAATTCCACCGTGACAAGCTCGTCGTTGACGGGGCCAGGCCCAACCGCGCCCACCTGCGCCTGGCGGAGCTGGAGCGCGAGGGCAAGCTGCAGGCGGTCATCACGCAGAATATCGACGGTCTGCATCAGGCGGCCGGGAGCAAAAATGTGCTCGAGCTGCATGGCAGCATCCACCGCTGCTACTGCATGCGCTGTGGCCGGCCGTATCCGGCGGAGCGCGTCAATCACGGCACCGGTGTGCCGCACTGTGACTGCGGCGGCATCATCCGGCCGGACATCGTGTTTTATGAGGAGTGCCTGGACGACGATGTCGTGTCCAGGGCAGTCCATTACATCCGCGAGGCGGAGGTGCTCATCGTCGGCGGCACGTCGCTGGCCGTGTACCCCGCAGCCGGACTTTTGAATTACTACCGGGGCAATAAGCTGGTGCTCATCAACCGCAGCGCCACGCCGTATGACGATCAGGCAAATCTCATCATCCATGAGAAGATCGGCGAAGTCTTTGCCCAGGTATAACGGAGGAAACAGGTTTTCATGCGAATTGACGTAATGGGCGTCGGGTTTGACAGCCTGACGATGGACGAAGCGGTCGCGCGTGCGCGCGACCTGATGGCGGAGCGGCGCGCGGCCTATGTCGTCACGCCGAATCCGGAGATTGTGATGCTCTGCCGTGAAGATCCTGCGGCCATGCAGGCCGTGCAGGGGGCAGACCTTGTCCTGCCGGACGGCATCGGCGTGATTTACGGCGCAAAAATTCTCGGCACGCCGCTGCGCGCAAAGCTGCCGGGTATCGACTTTGCCTCGGCGCTGATGGCACAGATGGGGCAGGAGGGCAAGAGCGTGTTCCTGCTCGGTGCCAAGCCCGGTGTCGCAGATGCGGCGGCGGAGAAAATGCGCGCGCGTTTTCCCGGTCTCGTCATCGCCGGGACGAACGACGGCTATTTTCAGGATGATGACCCCGTGGTGGAAAAAATCAACGCCGCGCAGCCGGATCTGCTGCTCGTGTGCCTCGGCGCGCCGAAGCAGGAGCTCTGGATGCAGCGCAACGCACCGCGTCTGCGCGTCGGCCTCATGGCCGGTCTCGGCGGCAGTCTGGACGTGTTCGCCGGCAATGTCAAGCGTGCGCCGAAGTTTTTCCAGAAGCTCGGGCTCGAGTGGTTTTACCGGCTCCTCAAAGAGCCGAAGCGTATCGGCCGCATGATGAAGCTGCCGAAATTCCTGTTTGCGGCTATCGGCTGCAAGCTCCGGGGGAAGAAACGCCATGGCGAAGGGTAAACTGATTGTACTGGAGGGCATTGACGGCAGCGGAAAATCCGCGCAGTACCGCCGCCTGTGCGCTCGTTTTGACGAGATGGGCATGGCCTATCACCACATCGTCTTTCCGCGCTACGACCAGGAGTCGTCGGCGCTCATCCGCATGTATCTCAACGGCGCGTTCGGCGCGCACCCGTCGGATGTCAATGCGTATGCCGCGTCCACGTTCTTTGCGGTCGATCGCTACGCGTCTTACCGCACCGACTGGGGCGAGATCTATGAAAACGGTGGCCTGATTCTCTCAGACCGCTACACGACTTCGAATGCCATCCATCAGGGCTCCAAGCTCCCGGAGGCGGAGCTGCCGGCCTTCTTCGACTGGCTGTACGATCTGGAGTATGGCAAGATGGGCCTGCCGCGTCCGGATCTGGTGCTCTATCTGGATGTCGACCTGCCGACCTCGCTCAAGCGGATGCAGCACCGGCAGGAAAAGCACAACACCAAGGCTGATATTCACGAGCAGGACGTGGCCTATCTGGAAAACTGCCTGCGCATCGGCCGCCTCGCCGCTGCGCACTATGGCTGGACGGTCGTGCCGTTCATGAAAGACGGCGCGGAGCGCGAGCTGGAAGAAAAGCACGAGGAGATCTTCTCCATCATCCGCAGCGCGCTGTGAACATTTCCGGGGAAAAGGATGCCCTGCGCGCGGACCTGCGCGCCCGGCTTTCGCAGAGCGACCCGGCGGAGAACGCCGCGTGCGATGTGCGCATCACGCAGCAGGTGCTCTCGCTGCCGGCGTTTCAGGCGGCGGAGCGGATCTTTGCCTACTGCAGCGTTGTGCCCGAGGTGGACACGCATGCCATCCTTGCGCAGGCACGTCGGCGCGGCAAGACGGTCGCGCTTCCGGTCACGCAGCCGGACGGGCGAATGCAGTTTGCGCGCTACGACGGCGCGCTCGTGCCCGGACGTTTTGGCATCCCGCAGCCGCCGCACAGCGCGCAGATCCTGCTGCCGCAGCCCTGTGATCTGATGCTCATCCCGGCGCTGGCGTATGACCGTACGGGGCGGCGCCTCGGCCGTGGCGGCGGGTACTATGACCGCTTTCTGGCGCATGCGGACTGCTGCACCGTGGGGCTGATTCGTGCGGCGTTTTTGCTCGATGCACTGCCGGCAGAGTGGAACGATGTGCCGGTTTCCGCCGTCATAACCGAGGACGGTGTTTTGCAAACACAGGAAAAACCGGGGCTCCCGGAGGAGCCCCGATCGGTGCCAAGCCGTTAGCAGCCGCAGCCGCAGCCGTTATTATTGTTGTTGTTGTCGCAGCCGCAGTTGCCCCAGCCGCCGCAGCAGAAGAGCAGGATCAGAATGAGAATGATCCAGAGACAGCTATTATTATTTCCGCAGCACATAACCAAAACCCTTTCTCCGCGCAACTGATTTTTGCGTGGCCAGATCCCGCGCGGTGCATGGATCTGGTGCGATGTTTTCCGGCGTAGCCGGAGAAACGGCGCCGTTTCCGTCCGTCGCCTTATCTTATGCCCCTCGGGGCAGGGGGGTTCCTCCGCCGTGTGGGCGGCAGGGACGAATTCCATGTTGACAGGGAGACCGAACCATGTCTGATCAGCTCATCAAAGTTCTTAAAGTGATCAGACAT
>OLPF01000620.1_pt1 | contig 35799 bp, 31 predicted proteins | sample 1673121 | NCBI WGS metagenome assembly OLPF01 (sample SAMEA3136756, study PRJEB25190) | human gut metagenome
CCGGCCCCAATGTGCGTTTCTACATTATATATGTTCGTCAGACGACCTGCGAATACTTCCCGGACACCCACCCCACCTGAGCATTGACCACGATGGCGTGCCAGCCGTTCTCCGCAGTGGCGATCCATTCGAAGGTCGCACCATCCTTCACGGAGGTGATGCGGCTGTACTTGGTGTCATTGCCCACGCGGATGTTGACAGAGCCGCTGGCGCAGACGATGCGCACCTGCTTCGTGGCAGGAGTCTGCACCTCCGGTTTCTCAGTTTCGGGCTGTTCTTTGCCGTCATCATCGTCAGCCACAGCGTCCATCAGCGCCGTATGGGTCTCGCTGCCGTAGATGCCGTCCTGCTTGATTCCAACCTTCTTCTGGAACTTCTTGAGGGCGGTTTCAGTCTCGGAGCCGAACTCGCCGTCCGCCCCATACTTGGGCAGGCTGTATTCCAGCTGCAGGAGGAATTCCTGCATAGCCTTTACATCCGTACCCTTGCTGCCATTCTTCAGAGTACGGGTGCCCAGAGTGTACACGGTTTCTGCGGTATCTGGCTTGACATAAGAGCCGCCTGTGAATACAGCATCGCCATAATCCACGAAGGGCAGTTGAAACCAGTGTGTCCACTTGCGGGAGGACACCTTGGTCTTCACACAGCCATACGAAAAACCGCGCTCCTCGACAGCGCAGCCGTCACCGACATACACACCGACATGACCGTCGGAGCGAAGTGCAACGCCTGGAATCTCCGGCAGCGTATCAATCGTTCCCCAGGCACAGCCCTTGCTCTTTGCATAGGTGAACATGCCGTTGGCGGACTTATCAGGACAGCCGTTGCCGCCATACTTGCTGGAGAAGGTCTTGTCGGTGCCGATGGCTTCCCTGACGCCCACGCCGCCGCTGGTCCAGTTGTAGCCCTTGATGAGGCCAACGCAGTCAGCGCAGACCTTCTTATTCGCAATGTCCTGCTTATAGCGGGCAGTGCGGGAGTCCTTGTAATGGGACGGATACTGCTTGGCCTTTCGGCTTCGCAGGGATTCGGAACACTTGTAGACAACCGTGCCGTACCAATAGGGCTGGCCCAGCATGGATAGACAGAATGCAACGAAGTGTTCACTGGTGTACGGAGTATTGATTCTTTCGCTCATGATTTCCTCCAATCAAAAGAGCGGCGGTTATGCGCCGCCGCCCTGGTCGGTCGTGGTATCGTCAATTCGATTGTGAAGCTGAGCAAGAATGCTCTTCATCTTTTCCGGGATAGGCAGTCCAAGGTGAGCCGCATTCTCCAGCAGGGATACACCCTCATTGGACAGGTAGAAGCACACCACGGCGCCGCGCAGAGCATTGCCGGTTCCTACCACATGAAGATCAACGATGTGGGCAACACCCACCAGCATGATAATGAGCACCTTCTTGCAGATACCCTTAAAGCCCACGCTGGAGGACAGCTTCTTGTCTGCCACAGCGCACATGAGGCCGGTCACATAGTCAACGGCCATAAAGATCAGAAGTGCAGTCAGCAAACCGTCCATACCTCCCAGAAAGTAGCCGAGCCAGCCACCGACAGCCGCGATAGCCATCTGAAGCTTGGCCCAAATGATGTCGATAGAGAAATCCCTCATAGTCAAATCCTCCTTAGAGTTGATATAGCAAAGACCGCTATGACAGCGGCCTTATACTTCTTCGATCTGGTTTTCATCGGTTGATTCTTCGGCTGAACCGGAGACCTTCTCCTGCCACAGAGCGGGGACAGCGGGCGGTTCCCAGCCGGTCTGTGCAGTGTGAGCCTGCTGACAGGTGTACCTCGTGCCGTTCTCATCCGGATAAGCGACCTCATCGCCAACGATGTAGTCAATGCCCGCAGCCCAGATGCGCACGGCATCTTCGGAGAGAATCTCCACCTTGCGCCAGAGAGCAGGTACAAGATCAGGCGTCCAGATACCCTGCGTGGTGTGGTCCTGCAGGCAGCGCCAGAGGAACGCGCCGAAGGTATACACATCTCCAACCTTGACATCCAGCCCCGGTTGCCAGAGGCGGCCCTCCAGCGCAGGCTGAATACGGAGCAGTTCGCTGTCCGTCACGCGCCCGTCTGCCACAGCCAGCCGCAGAAGCAGACCGATGGCATTGGGCAGCGCCTCTTCCGCGCTCACGGAAACGAAGCGATCCAGCGGAAGGGACTGAGCGATCAGGTTGTGTGTCAGTTCCATGCCTTCGGTGATCACAACCGAGTCATCAAAGACATAGACCTGATCGGCAGTCACGCCCGTCAGCTGGAAGCTCTCGCCGCTCAGATCGTAGTGGGTGGTATCCTTGCGCTTGGCAATAACAAAGGACGAGCAGATCACCATACGGATCTGCCCGCCCAGCGGGATAGCAATATTCACTTGAAATCCTCCTTCTTAGCCGACAGCCGTGCTGCCGCTGAATACGCATTCGATATAGGGTTCGTAATTGGTGTCCGTTCCGCTCATGCGCATGTACGCATTGGAGTAGGTGGACGAACCGAAGTTGTACGGGGTTTCATACAGGCACAGACCGCCGTAGTAGCCGTCTGCCAATCCCTGCACAGCATCCACAGGGATCGAGAACGTAACCTGCTTGTCTCGACCGATGGTGCCGATAGCACCATAGTTCCTGGCAATGCTGGGTGTGCCGCTTGCAGAGGTATTCGTGATCGCACACAGGTAGACGCTCTTCGCTGAGCTGGAACCGGAGCCGGTTTTGCGGTGAAGCGTAAGCGTCGCGCTCTTGACTGTACACCCCGACAGCAGGTTCTGTGCATTACTGAACCACATGCAGCCTCTGTTCCAGTTAAGGGACGAGTTGTAGCCGCTGTCGTAGTACACGCCCTGAATGACATCCAGCGTATCGGTTCGCCAGCTGCCGCGCCACGACTTTGTGGTTGTTGCGTACAGAATGCCGGTTTCATCCGGTGTGACAGTAGGAATGGCTGTGCCGTAATCGGTTGTGACGCTGTTTGCATACAGAAGCCCGTTTTCACCCGTGCCTCTGCTGCCCGCAGGAACCGTACCGCTGGCAATAATAAGACTGGCGTAGGAAACCATCGCCCAGCTGCAGGAGCCGCAGCAGTCCTTCACATTGCCTTGTGCCAGATAGCATTCCAGCCCCTGCAGAGCATTGTACAGACCGCAATTGTACAGGAAAACATGAGAGGAGCGGGCATATACGGAGTCATACGTGATACCGTTGGCGTCGAGCGTACAACCGCTGAACTCCACGAAGTGGCACTTTGTAACCTCGCACAGATACGGCTGGCGGTTGCTTCCATTCAGCGTTCTGCTTTCACGAAGGTACAGATTCTGGAAACAGATGTGGGCAAAGCAGCCGTGAACCTTGATGTAGCTGTTGAGGATACTGTTTTCACCGTAGCCATAGATCGTCAGCTTGCCCGGGCCGGAAATGCCCCGGATGACAACACCGGAGGGTTCATAGGTTTCCCGGCCCCACGGCAGATAGATGGTCACGTCATTGGGCAGGAATCTGTTGTTCAGCGTCTGAACAGCCTCGCCCAGCGAACGGAAGTCCGTTTCTGTCGGCGTCTCAATGGATGGTTTTACCCACAGCCGGGAAGAACCGGCATAGGACTGTGCTACGGAGTCAGAGATAACCTCATCCGCATAAAGCTGTTTGAAACCGACGTTGCCGTTGGCGCTCATTTCCATGAGTACGTTTTCATTGTCGCCGGGATCGAGCAGCTGAAGCAGAAAGTTCTCCGTTGTAATTGCCACGTTGTTGGGGCCAATGGTGATGCCGCTGGCCTTGACCTCCTGCGCACCTGCCGCCACCCATGTGCTTCCCGTATATCGTTTGAGCAGGTTCGGGCTTACCGAGGTGTCCAGCCAGAGCATGTTGGTGTACAGAGTTGTGGGCGCAGTCGAACCACGGTAGACCTTCTCGGAATTGTAAGTGGACGTGGAAACCTTGAGTGCAATGCTGCTGGCATTCTGGGTGATACGGCTTTCAGCGTTGCTCATACGGCTGGAAAGACCATAAATGTCCTCGGGCGCAGCACTCCAGTCTGTCCATGTTTCTGATGTTTCGACTTTGAAATTGCGAAACTCGACTGTACCGGTGCAACCCTTCTGCGAGGCAGTACCGATATACGCATAAGCAACGCTGATCGGATTATAGCCGGAGAAGTTATATACGCCGTAGGTCATATGCACCCAGTCGCTGTCGGTGGCAGCAAAGTTTGCATCGCTTGTGCGCAGATAAAAGCCGCGTCCGGTGGTGGAAACAGTCGTGCCATCCGCCCCGTAGAGGTTGTAGTAAATCCAGAAACCGGAATACACACCTGCAGTCGAGGCGGCGGAGGCGTCAATGTTGGTACGCTTGATGTCAAAGGAAAAGAGCATTCTGCTCAGCCCATTGCTGTGTGAGAAGAAGTCATCCGACAGATCCAGCCGCTGACCTGTTGCAGTAGTGGTTCCGCCCGATGCCAGTCGATAGTACCCGTCCACGAACTTGTGCTCCACAGCACTGTTTAGGCAGTAGTTGCGTCCATCGGCTTTCTCAAAAGCATACTGTGCGGATTGCAGCACCTTGGAAGTAATCGCTTCCGGTGTGATCTGCTGTTCAGCCGAATCAACACGGCTGGAAAGTGCAGTAACAGTTGTCTGGTCAGCCTTGAGCGCAATCGCAGTGTTGGTCTGCTCGATGGCAGTCCGCATCTCTGTGCGTACTTCTCCGACCTCTGAATATGCCTCGTATGCCACCCGCGAAAGAGGCTGGAAAGCGCCGTTCACAAAGCGGTACAGCGGATGCTCCGGGAAGAGGTTCATGGCATACGCAGAGGTCATGATGCCCAGCAGCATGTATGTGAGGCCATTTTCTTCTGTCGGTGGCGTGCAGGTCAGGTAATTCTCTGCTGGGAGGAAAGTGGAGCCAACCAGCGTTCCAACCAGATATTGTTTTCGGTAAAATAGAAATCGAGCAAAAGGGCGCCAAAATGTGAGCACCCCAAATGGCACAAAAAATGAGCCATTGTCACCCCCCCAAATTATAGCTACCATTAGTTTGTGTCGAATAAACTAAGGAGGTAGCGGAAAGGTGTTAAGAATGGCTCAAGTGCAGTATATCAAAGATCTCTACGAAAATGAAGAGAAAAGTTTGCGGGAAATATCTCGCATCACAGGTCACAGCTTTGAAACTGTCCAGAAATACGCCCAGAAGGAAAACTGGAACGAGGACAATCTCCCGGATACTGAGCCAACGAGTTATCCGGTGCTGGGTGAGTTCATTCCCATTGTGGACGGCTGGCTGGAAGCAGACCGCAAGGTTCCAAGAAAGCAGCGGCATACAGCCTGGCGACTGTTCTGTCGCCTACGGGACGAGTACGGCTTTAGGGGCAGCTACTCCAGCGTGAAGCGATATGTCCGCAAGAAGAAGTATGTAATGAAAGTCCAAAGCGCAGGGTTTCTTCCTTTGGAACGCACACCAGGATGCGGACAAGTGGATTTCGGGGAGTTCCTGTATTATGACGCCGGAGGGCAGGAGCAGAAGGGCTACGCTCTGACCATCTCCTTCCCGCACTCTAATATGGGTTATACGCAAGCATTCCCCTCGCAGAACCAGGAGTGCCTGATGGAAGGTATGAAGCGCATCTTCGAGCACATGGGCGGTGTACCGCCCCGGCTTCGTTTCGATAACATGACCACCGCTGTTGCACAGGTCTTGCGAGGCACAGAGCGATTTCTCACAGAGGGTTTTAGCCGTTTTATGCTGCACTACCGTTTCCAGGCCGAGTTCTGTAATCCGGCCTCTGGCAACGAGAAGGGAAATGTGGAGAACAAGGTTGGGTACAGCCGCAGAAATGCCTTTGTGCCGGTTCCCACTATTACTTCCTTTGAGAAATTTAATGAGGAATACCTGTGGGGATGGTGCGAAAAAGATGCCCAGCGTGACCACTACATCCACAAGATTCCGATCCTGGAACTGTGGCAGGCAGATGCGGATGCGCTGCTGAATCTGCCGGATTATCCATTCACGGTATTCCGCTATTCTACGCTGACTGTGAGCAAGACCGGTTTTGTGGTGATTGACACGAACCGGTACGGACTGTCCCCGGTACTTGCCGGGGAAGTGGTGCAGGCCAAAATCTTCTTTGACCACATTGAATTTTTCCATGACCACCATGCCGTTGGTAGTTTCCGGCGCAGTTACAAGCAGAATGATGAAATCTATGACTGGACGCAGTATGTGGCAACCCTTTGCAAAAAGCCCAGAGCAATGGAAAACACCCGGTTCTTCCACCAGATGCCGCAACAGTGGCAGACTTACTTGGCCTCCACACAAGGCAAAGAGCGCAAGAACGCCCTACAACTTCTCAGCGAAATCGTGAACGACGGCAATGCCGACCTGTGTGATGATGCACTGGAGCTGGCCGCACAGAACGGAAGAACCGACACTGACAGTCTGCGCCAGTGCTACTACATGGTGGCGAAAAAGGAATACCGTCCTGACCCATTGCAGTTGACTTCCGGCCCAATGCTGAACTACAATCCCAATCTTTCCATTTACGATGGCCTGATGGGGGGCGATGCCCATGGCTGAGCAGATTGAACTGATGATGCGGCAGGTAAAGCTGGGCGGTATGGCAAAGGGCTGGCGCTCGGTACGGTACGAGAACACCGAGCAGTACGTGACCGAGCTTCTAAAGCTGGAGTTACAGGAGCGAGAGGCCAACCGCATTAACCGTATGGTGAAAACAGCAGGGTTCCGTGTACTGAAAACCCTGGATGAGTTTGTCTGGAATTCTGCCATTCAACTTCCCAGCGGTTTAACGCAGGAATATATGACCGATCTGCACTTTCTCACTCCCAAGGAAAACCTGATCTTTATGGGAACAGTTGGTACAGGCAAGACACATCTTGCCACGGCCATTGCCCTGAAAGCTTGCCAAGAGGGGCGAAAGGTGCAGTTCTTTACCGCAGCTGGTCTTGCCAATCTCCTGCTCGAGAAGAACAACAAAGGCACTCTCAACAACTTCCTCGGCTCTCTGAAAAAGGTGGAGCTGATTGTGATTGACGAAATTGGCTTTGTACCGCTGCACAAGGACGCAGCCGAGCTGCTGTTCCAAGTGATCTCTGACTGCTACGAGCGCAAGAGCCTGATTATTACCTCCAACTTGGAGTTTTCTCAGTGGAACACCGTCTTTGGAGACAACAGGCTGACGGCAGCTTTGGTTGACCGATTGATCCACCACAGCCATATTGTGATCTTCTCCGGCGAAAGTTACCGGCTTACACAGTCCATGCACCGGCAGCGGAGCTCTTTTTGAACAAGGGCTTTGGGGCTCCAGAAGGTGAGCAAAAGAGCGTGTACATTTCGCGCACCTGACGCTCGCAAAAGAGCTCCAAAACTCTTGCAAAAGAGCTCGCCCTGTTAGCGCACCAAAAGGTGAGCGTTGGGGCTCGCCACATGCAGTCCAGACATGTTTATTGGGTGTTGAAGGTGCTCACCTTTTTGACGCCCTTTTGCAAGACTTTTTTATTGACAAACACACTTCCATAAGTATTCCTTGATATTTCCAGCAAAGATATATCCACAAATAGAGTTTCTATAATATATGAAGTACTCCACGTCATTTATCACAAAATACAAAAAGAATGCAAAAAAAAGCGGCACTTGACAATGATTCACAACCCGAATTGATTGTGTGAAACCTCGTGACGGAAGTCAACGAGGTGCGTGGCTTTTAGCCCGCGTTTTCCAGAAAAATATCAAGCGGAAGGGTGGAAAATGGGCATGGATATGAAAGAAATCATCGCACGGGTGCCGGATTACACCTGCTTTATGACGGTGGACGAGCTGGACCAGAGCACACAGAAGCTGGCGAGCGAGTATCCGGACCGTGTGCAGGTTCGCTGTGTGGGACATTCGCGGGCAGGACATCCCATTCAGCTGATCAAGATTGGACACAGCAGCAAAAACGCACTGGTCTTTGCTTGCCCTCATCCCAACGAGCCTATCGGGTCCCTGACGGTGGACTTTCTTACCAGAGAGCTGGCGTCCAACGAGGAATTGGAAAAAGAGCTGGACTATACCTGGTATTTCATCAAGTGCATCGATATCGACGGCAGCCGTATGAATGAAGGCTGGTTCAAGGGGCCGTTCGGCATCACCAATTACATGCACCACTACTTCCGTCCGGCGTTCCGCGATCAGGTGGAATGGACCTTCCCGGTCAAGTATAAGAAGCGGGAGTTCAACAGTCCCATCCCCGAAACCAAAGTGCTGATGGACCTGATTGACACCCTGCGGCCGGAGTTCATGTTTTCGTTGCACAACCTGGGCTTTGGCGGCGCCTACTGGTACATCACCAAGAATATTCCGGAGCTCTACCCCAAGTTCTACGATATCGTCAAGCAGATGGGGATTCCCCGCAAGCTGGGCGAGGCCGAGGTGCCCTATGCCGTAACGTTTGCGCCGGCGGTGTTCCAGATGATGAAGGCGCGGGATTCGTATGATTACAACGAGCGCTTCACCGGCAAGGACCCCGTGGCGGGCCACAACTATGGCACCAGCAGCGACGAGTACGCCAACCGGGACGGTCAGAACCGGACGATGACGTTTGTGTGCGAGCTGTCCTACTTCTATTCCGACAAGATTGACGATACCTCGCTTACGGACCGTGACCGCAGTGACGTGATTTTGGAAAGCTGCGATATGAAGGAGAAACTTGACGGTCAGACGCGTGGCATCTTCCAGCGTGTGGAGGATCTGCTCAGCGGTGATGATAACTACTTCCGCCGCGCTTTGGAGGAAAAGCTGGGGGGGCGCGGAGAGCATCAAGGCGCAGCGCGCGTGGGCCAAGTCGCCTGAATGCGCAGGAAAGGCCACGCAGGCGCAGATGTTCGATAACCTTTACGTGATGCGTTACTTCCGCTGCACCAACCTGTGTCTGCTGGTTCGCGGCATTGACTTTGAACTCAATCGCGCAACTGGGCGCGGCTTTACCGCGGAGCAGGTGCAACGACTGCATGATGCCTTTGATGCGGCCAATGCTTTGTTGGATTCCGAATGCGCCTATCTCGAAGAAAACATGCATTACCAGATCATCCCCGTGCGCAATCTGGTGACGGCTCAGGCTGTATGCGGCCTTCTGACGGCTGAATATGTGTCCTCACATTCGTGAGGTTGCATAGATACCATTATAAGGAAAGGATGAATCCCTATGGCAAGGAAATGGCTCTCTGTCCTGCTGATCATGTGCCTGGTTGTGGGCGTAATGATGCCTGCCGCGCTGGCCGACGACAGCAACGAAACCTTTATTGTTGTCTCTGCGGAAGACCCCAAGAGCTTCAACCCCGACGCACAGGCTGACGACTATGGCTGGCCCATCTTCCAGAACATCTTCGACGGCCTGTTCCAGCTGAACTGGAACAACGAGATCGTCCCCAACCTGTGCGAAACCTACACCATCTCCGACGATGGCCTGACCTATACCTTCAATCTGCGCAAGGGCGTGAAATGGCACGACAGCGAGCCCTTTACTTCTGCCGACGTGGAGTTCACCTTCCAGATGATCATGGACAACAACGGCGTCATCGCCCAGGAGCTTAACACCTCGGTCGCCGAGATGAGCTGCCCGGACGAGAATACCTTCGTCATGGTGCTCAACGCCCCCAACTCGCCCATCCTGGGCACGCTGGCCTGGTATGCCAACTTCATCCTCCCCAAGCACCTCTATGAGGGCGTAGAGGACTGGAAGACCTGCGCTGCTGCCACCACCAACCCCATCGGTACCGGCGCCTACAAGTTCGTCAGCTATGACCGCGGCGTGAGCGTCGTGCTGGAGAAGAACCCCGATTACCACATGGGCGAGCCCGATGTCGAGCGCCTGATCTTCCAGGTGATTCCCGACAGCGACACCGCGCTGCAGGCCTTCTTCAACGGCGAGGTGGACATGCTCAAGGGCGTGCCCAATTCCCAGGTGCCCGCCCTGCTGCAGGACCCCCAGTACAAGCTGGGCTACTCCAGTGCCGCGCGCCGCTACCAGAACGCCGTCAATATGCAGAATGAAAAGATGACCTGGGAAGTGCGCAAGGCGGTTTCCCTGGCCATCGACCGCGAGGAAATCTCCCTCAAGGGCACCAACGGCCTCATGCCCCCGGCCTACGGTTTCTATCCGCCCTACTGCTCCTGGGCCTACAATGCGGACGCTGATATCGGCGAGCGCAATGTGGAAGAAGCCCGTGCTCTGCTGGAGCAGGCCGGCTACACCCTCGACAGCGACGGCTACTACCTTGAGCTGGAGATGCTGGTGTTCTCCAGCGGCTCCTATGCGGACTGCGGCAAGGTGATGCAGTCCGACCTCAAGGAAGCCGGCATCAACATGAAGCTGACCGTGCTGGAAAGCGCCGCGTGGAACGACCGCGTGCTCAACGGTGATTTCGACATGGCCATGCTCAACGGCTATCAGGGTCCCGATCCGGATGCCATGTCCAAGCGCATTGGCACGGGCGGCGTGGCCAACTACTCCATGTATTCCAACGCCGAGGTGGACGAGCTGCTGGCGAAGGCCCGCAGCCTGACCAAGGACGAGGAACGTGGCGAGTGCTACCGTCGCATTCAGGAGATTCTGGCCGAGGAACTGCCGATCATCCCCGTCGTGGAGATGACCACGTACTACATCTGCAGGAATAACGTGTCTGGCGTTCCTTATATCGATCAGACCCCCGACGTCAGCGATAACAGCTACGCAAAGGTGGTTATCGAGTAAGCAAGGCTGGCCTTCACCAGGCAGGCGCCGCACTTTCCGGCGCCTGTTTGGTGTTCATTGTGACACAAGGAGGCACGCAGGTGAAGCGGTATATCCTGAAAAAGATGATTACGGCATTCTTTATTGTACTCGTAGTCATCGTCATAAACTTTTTGATTATCAAGCTGGCTCCTGGTGACCCCGTGAGAATTCTGGCCGGAGCCGATACGGTTACGGAGGATATGATTGAGGCGCTGACCATTGAGTTTGGCCTGGATCAGCCGCTTCATGTGCAGCTGTGGAAATACATCGTCAATCTGTTCCACGGAGACCTGGGCGGTTCCTTTGCCTATTCACAGCCTGTGACGGTACTCATTGCAGAGCGGTTTGGGAACTCGCTGCTGCTCTCCGGCACAAGCGCCATCCTGGCGGTGATTCTGGGTTGCTGGCTGGGCCTGTACGCGGGCAAAAGCCATGGCGGATTGCAGGACCGGTGTTTTTCCGGCGTCGCGTATCTGTTTAATTCCATGCCTGCCTTCTGGCTGGGCATGATGGGCATTCTGCTGTTTGCCAGCACGCTCAAATGGCTGCCCACGCAGGGCATGTACAACCTCAGGGCCGGCAATACGGGTCTGGCGCATGTGGGGGACGTTCTGGTCCATATGATTCTGCCCTGCGCCTCACTGATCGCCATTCAAATTCCCAGTTACTTCCGCATTACCAAGACATCGGTGATGCAGGTCATGGCAGATGACTATATTATGACCTTCCGGGTGACCGGAATGAGCGAAAAAAAGATATTCCGCAAGTACATTCTCAAAAATGCCATTTTGCCGGTGCTTACCGTGTTCGGCATCAATCTGGCATATGTGGTTTCGGGCTCGACGCTCACGGAGATCGTATTCTCCTGGCCGGGTATAGGGTCCATGATGTACCGTGCCATTATGATGCGCGACTACAACGTGCTGATGGGCATTTATTTGATCCTTGCCCTGTCGGTTGCCGCCATGATGATTGTGGTGGACCTTGTGTACGCATGGCTGGACCCCCTTATACGGTATACCTGATGGGAGGCGAGCAGGATTATGGAAAACAAATTGCATAAAACAGCCAAGCGCCTTGGATCCATGTGGAAGGCCAGCCGGCAGCTTCAGGTGGGACTGATCCTGTTTCTGGTGGTGCTGCTTATCGCCATTCTGGCGAATGTGCTTTCCCCCTATGATCCCTATTACCTGGGCGATGACTTGCTGGTGCCTCCCGGCAGCGAGGGCCATCCTCTGGGCACCAACCAGATGGGCTGCGATATCCTGAGCATGATTTTGCATGGGAGCCGGGCCAGCCTGACCATCGGCATTGTATCGGCGCTGATATCCGGCCTGATCGGTACGCTGCTGGGCGCCTTCGCCGGGTATTATGGCGGCGTGCTGGATAAGATTACGCTCAATGAAAAAGAGATCTTTGGCATTATTGGCGAAAGCGGATGCGGAAAGTCCACGCTGGGCCGGCTGTTGATTCGTTTGGAGGAACCCACCAGCGGCGAGATCGAATTCTACGGCGTGTCCACCAAAAAGCTGTTGGACTGCAACCCGGAGCAGTTCCATTGCCTGGTGCAATCGGTATTCCAAAACCCGTTTGACACCTTTACGCCCAACGATACCATCGGGGCCATTATGGAGCGGCCGCTCAAGCTGCATCACATCGGTGAAACGGATGAGGAGCGCAGAAAGATCTGCGTGGACGCCCTCAATGAGGGCGGATTGATCCCTGCCGAGTCCTTTCTGGAGCGATATCCGCACGAGCTGTCTGGCGGACAGCTTCAGCGCATTTCCATCCTGCGCAGCATGCTGCTCAAACCCAAGTTTCTGGTGGTGGACGAGCCGGTATCCATGCTGGATGTGTCCGTGCGTGCTGACATCATCAACATGCTGCTGAAGCTGGTGGAAAACCACAATACCAGCATCCTGTTCATCAGCCACGACATTTCCATCATCCGCTACGTATCGGCGCGGGTGGCGGTGATGTATCTGGGCAACATTGTGGAGATGGGCGAGACGGATACCATCATTCATCATCCCCTGCATCCCTATACCCAGGCGCTCATCTCCAACTGCGCGTCCATCGATCTGGATGAAAAGCGCGAGCCCATCCGCATCGAGGGCGAGCCGCCGTCTCCTGTGGACCCCAAGCCCTGTTGCCCGTTTGCCGGGCGCTGCTTCTGCGAGCAGGAAATCTGCCGGCGCGAGAAGCCGCAGCTCAGGCAGATGGCGGACGGCCGCGTGGTGGCCTGTCATCTGGTGAAGGAAAAATAGTACGGGAACGGCAGGCGCCATTTCCAGCCGGCTAACAAAACGTCAAGCGGCTGAAGCAGCGCTGACTGCAATGGCCCGCCACAAAAAAACTCCGCATTAAGGATAGACTCTCTCTGCTACTTTCGCAGAGAGGGGGCTATCCTTTTTTACAATATCCACAAACACATACAATTGCATATACATTTTTACCTTTTCCCGCAAATCTTTTATCATCAGGCTTCCCCCACGCCGAATCACTTGGCTATTTGCTTGCAAGTTTTTAGGTTCACAGATCTTTTAGGCGCAGTTCCATCTCCGTTCGGCGATATGGGCCTGTTATGCTTCGGCAGCGACAGAGCCGCTTGCAGAAGCTGCCGAAAGCGAAAAAGGACCGGAAATCAAGCGTTTCCCGTCCATCGAGAGGCACCTGACACAGCGGGCGGGCGTAAGGGCCTGAAAAAATCCGATTTCTCTCCGATTTGGAAGAGATATTTGCGTTTTGGAGAGATAACCGGCGAGAAAATGGTATACAGGCAAAGCCGAAACCAGGCTGCTTGCGGGCAACCCGTCGCTTTTTCTGTTTTTGAAACTTTGCCTGACTCAGAACAAATCCAGCATATTATCCAAATAGATTTCTTCCCTGACTTTCAGCTGGCATTCGGGCTTCGTCAGGTAATAGAGCAAAAACTCCAGCATCAGCGCACTGCCCAGCCCGCGGCCTTCGATCTTGAAATGGGAGAAACCCATGGGCAGATAGGTATTCACGATGTCGCCGATGCCAATGAAACCGGGATTCTCCATGGCCTTGGAAAAGCGGTAGCCTTTCCCCGCATCCGGCGCGGCGCAGCGGTGCTCGGGACCGTCTTCGCCCAGCACCTTTCGGCTGACTGCTTCATAGCATTGCTTCCTGTCCCGGCAGCCAAACCAGCAGCACTCGTTGCACAGAAATTCCACTTTTGTTTTCTGCCGTCCGGACAGCGCGCCGAGCTGCGTAAAGGCCTTGTTCAGGCGGAAATCCGGCACCACATAGCGAAAGGCTTCACGGCTTAGCTCCCGCTCGAAGTCCTGAAAATCCGTCAGCACCTTGGTGGTGGAAGAAACGAGGTACAGCCCCGGATAGGTTTGCCGAAGGTAGCTGAGCAGCAGCTCCGAATGGACAATCACGCCGTTTCGGGGCTGGTCGTTTTCCTCAAACAGCCGGCAGAGCGCGTTGCTCTTACGGTCGGAGAGATGCTCCTTGCGCAACAGGGAATTGCTGAAGGTCAGCCGGGCCGAGATTCCGTATTCCCGCGTCAACGCAAAGGCTGCCTGGGGATCGCTGCTTTCCGCCCCGACACGGCCGCCACCCCAGATACAGTCCGACGGAGCGCCATAGAGGGAGCCGATTTCGCACCAGTCGTAAAAGTATTCCCTGTGCTTGCGGTACAGTGGCAGGAATGCGCAATACAGGTCATAAAACGCAAACAGGCCGGGGAGATGGTAATAGGCGATGCCCTGCTTTGGGGGCATCCGGTCGGTGTGTTCGGTCATGGCAATCACCCTGCCTGGAAAAGGAGTTTGACGAAGCAGCTCTTTATCAAGATGGTTTCAGTCCTTTACCGTGTATCTGCATCAGGAACCAAGAAAGCAGCCTTTCATTGAAGGGTCATTGAGACAAAAGGCATGTCCGGCTTCGGCCTTGCTGGCATCATAACGCCGGTGGATGCGGATGTCAAGGTGGATAAAGCCGCATGTCGTGTTGTTCAAACTGGAACAAAGAAAAACAGCACCAGCCCGCTGATCGCTCAGGCGGCCGGTGCTGCTTTGTTTCTTCTTTAAATGTATCGTCCGCTCAGTTGTCCCCTCTGTGATAGCGGATCTTCATGTGCTCGGAGGCGTTCTTGAGAATCTCGGCAAGGGCCTTGTCCGATTCTTCCCTGACCATGTCGGCAATCTTTTGATTGGCCTCCTTCAGGATCTGGGTAGATTCGCCCTGCCGGATCTTCTCGTCGTACTCGTAGAGGAACTGCTGTCCGCGGTTCATCACGGCGTTCACATACCGCTCATCCAGCAGCAGGGCATTTCCGAAATGCGCGTCCGTCAGCGCGGCAATGAGACGGCTGTGCCAGTACATAGCGTCCGTGGAAACCGTTTCCGTGGTGCCGCTGAGGTACCTGGGAAACTCCGTCACATTGGCGTAGACCGGGAAACAGGCCGTAAACCCGCTGCCGCCCATGGACAGCCACTCCACGCCCTGAATGGCCGCCGGCAGATCGCCGCGGATCTGCATAATCCCGCAAACGTCACTGTTGGGCACGCCAATGGTGCGATACTTCCCCTTGAACGCGGCGTTCCTGTCATAGGGATTGTAGGGCGTTCCCTGATAATAGGAACCCAGCAGGTACCGCACATCCTCCACCGTCACCTTCCGCTCCGGCACAAAGGACCAGGGGATGTCGTTGCTCTCCGGGGTGAAGTCCGCATTGTCCCCATCCCACTTGTGGGTGCGGGGCAGGAAATACCGGGCCATGAACCAGGCGCGGGGCGTGTTGTAGATGTGGTCGGCGTCCGAATGGGAGCCGAAGGCCAGCCGCGGGTTGAAGTCCGCGCCCGTATCCAGCGCCAGATGGTATTTTTCCACAAACTCGCGCAGATCGCCCGAGCAGAGGTTTTCCTTCTGTTCCCCATAAGCGTCCTCAAAGTCAAAGTGGTCCAGGCCGAACTGGTTGGGCATGATGACCACGCGGTCATCCGGGACCTGTCTGGCGATCCAGTGATGGCCGCCGATGGTTTCCAGCCACCAGACTTCGTTGGCATCCGCAAAGGCCATGCCATTGGCTTCATAAGTGCCGTACTGCTCAAGCAGCGCGCCGGTGCGCAGCACACCTTCCCGCGCAGAATGGATATAGGGAAGCACCAGCGTCACCAGGTCCTCTTCGCCGATTCCGCCGGGAACCTCCTTGGTGTTGCGGCCCTTCTTTTCCTGATACCGGACATAGGGGTCCGCGCCGACGACCCGGGCATTGCTGGTGATCGTCTCGGTGGCCGTCATCGCCACGTTGGCCTCATTGATGCCGCAGGCGGGCCATACGCCGTTGGACTTTGAGACGTTGGGGCAGTCGGTATAACGCATCGCATTTCCCGGGAGCTCAACCGTCAGGTGAGAGATGACGGTTTTGTATGTTGTGGCCTTCTCCCTGGCCGGGTGAGCCAATACCCGCTTGGCTTCAAATCTGCCGTCGTCATTGCGGGCAATGATCGTCGAGCCGTCATGGCTGGCTTTCTTGCCGACCAGAATCGTTGTACAGGGCATACGGGTCTCCTTTCTCTTTCGCACACGAGGGGTCTTTTTTTGGGAGGCGTGCAGTTCTTTTTCCCACTCCACCACAACTCAGGATACCACGGACATCATCGAAAAAAAATAAAAAAACTGATTTTTGCAAAAAAATAAGGAAAAAGCCCAAAGCGCTTTCGCTTTGGGACTTTCATGGCGGAGCGGGTGGGATTGAACCCCACATGCCCTTGCGGTGAATAAGTGTACTCGAAATATAAGAGAAAATGTCGGAAGGCAGTGGAGGATACGGCTCATATTCACAACCACATCATCTTCAACTCCACCTCGATGGACTACCGGGGGAAATTCCGGGATTTCCTCGGCTCCGGCAAAGCGGTTGCGCGGCTGAACGACCTGATTTGCCTGGAACAGGGGGCTTTCCGTCATCGAAAATCCCAAACGCGGCGGCAGCAGCTACAAGAGCTGGCTGGGCCACCGCGCCCGGCCCTCCCTGCGCGACCTGCTGTGCGCGGCTATTGACGCGGCGCTGGAAGAAGATCCCGTGGACTTTGACGCGCTGCTGTCGCTCGTATCCGGCGCAGGCTAAGCCGTCGTGCAGGGCCGGCAAATCACCTTCCGCGATGCGGAACAGAAGCAGAGTATCCGGCTGGAGTCGCTGGGCAAAGGGTATTCGGAGGCCGAACTGCGCGCTGTGATTGCGGGAGAAAAGGTGCATGTGCCCTGGAAGGGACGCGCCGCGAACCGTCCCCGGAACCAACTGCTCATCGACATTCAGGCCAGGCTCCGCTCTGGCAAAAGCGAGAACTACCGTCGCTGGGCGACGACCTTCAACCTCAAGCAGATGGCGCGGACCGTCGCTTATTTGCAGGAGCATAATCTGATGGACGCTTCGGTCCTGTCGGCCCGCGCGGACGAAACGGCGGCGCGCTGCCATGCCCTATCCGGGCAGGTTCAGGCAGCAGAAAAGCATCTGGCCGAAACCGCCGTGCTGAAACGGCACATCGTCAACTACGCCAGAACACGCGAGGTCTACGCGGCCTACCGCAAGTCCGGCTACTCGGCGAAATACCGCCTGGAGCATGAGGACGAGATCGCGCTGCACCGGGCTGCCAAACAAGCCTTTGACACGCTGGGCGTTCAGAAGCTCCCCTCCGTCAAGAGCCTTAATGCGCAGTATGCGCGGCTGCTTGGCGAGAAAAAGGCGGCGTATGCGGAGTACCGCACGGCGCGGGAGGAGATGCGGGAATTGATGGTGCATCGGAAGAATCTTTCGCTGATTTTGCAGGGGGATGCGAAGGAAGGAAAGGGGAAGAAGGCGGAGCGGGAGGGCAGGTGAGCATGGAAGGGTCAACAGCGCTATGCTGCGAACTTGATGCTCTTTGTCTATGGGGAACCTGCTGCCGGTAGACAATGAGTCATGACATCAGATGGTCAGCGTTGCATTTTCCCCGTTGTTGGCAGTTACGATGATCGTGCAGGGATCATCCGTCCTGCGCAGGATGATCTGGGCACGGCCTCTGTAAGTTTCCGTTATTCCTGAAGGATACGTTCCGGCTCTGGGATTTGCGCTGCCGAAAGCAAGAAGCTCTGCGCCGCCTTTTTTGGTTATTGTGAGCACCCGATCTTCCGCGTCGTTCCAGCGGCCTTCCGAATCGATGAGCATCACGTCTATCCAGACAAGGGGACCGGACGGAGTATCTGATTCTGCCAACAGGCGTACCGCTGCGACAGGTCCGGCGGTCCGTACGGCGTCCTCCCCGCAAATGTGTTCCCTGCAGCGGGCTACGGCCCGCAGCATCCCCGGACGGTAGATCGTTTCAAAACGGGCAATGCATTCTCTGGGATGACAAACGCCGAGGCTTTTCCCATCCAGAAACAGTTCAACCGTTTCGGCATTCGAGTAAACCTCTATTACGGCGGGCGTTCCTTCGCATCCCGGCCATGTCCAGCTGTGCGTCGCGTCACTGATGACCCACGGCGTCTTGATCAGCGGCTGCCCATAGTGATGTGGATTTTGTACCGCGATATACGGTGCGGACCGCAATCCTGCTGCGATCTGCCGGAAATAGGAAGCGGGACGGCGAAAACCGGTGATATCAAAATCTCCCACATAGGCCAGCTGACAGGGGAATTTTGCGCCAAATCCTCCCTCCCCGGCACGATAGGCCGGAATCCCTACGCCGGCTTCACCGATGTAGTCCCAGGCCGCCCAATTGAAATCTCCGATAACCTGAGGCAGCTTTTGAATCTCTGCCCAGTTTGCCGCAAACTCAGGCGGATACGTCTCGCTGCCCAGCATCACCCGGTTGGGGCAGCGCTGCGCGTCCATGCGATAGCGGGCGGCCATGTAATTATACCCGGCTACATCCAGAAATGTACAGGCTCTGTCCAGGCGCTCCGTTACAGCGGGATGAACAACCATCTCGTTGAGATGCTGATCCATGATGGTCATGAAAACATTCACATTGCCCTCTTTCTGGCCGTCATCTTTTCCCGCAAGAATATCTCCCAGAATCTGGTCCATCGCGTCCCCAGATATAAAGATGCCATTGATCCCCGCTGTAATGGGCCGGGTTGCATCCATGGCTCGAATGGCCGCCGTCAGCTCTGCGCTCAGGCGTACACCGGCGCCGGTGGCACACTCGGGTATCTCATTGCCGATGGAGTAGAGAATCACACAGGGATGACTGCGAGCCACGCGAACCATCGCCTCTAGGTCCGAAAGCGCCCTGTCCGTAAAGTGAGCGCTGTAATCAAGCGACGTCTTGGCGCGCGTCCACAGGTCAAACGCTTCATTCATGACGTACATCCCCGTGCGGTCACAGGCCCGCAGCAGCGCAGGGGAGGCGGGGTGGTGGGATATGCGCACCGCATTGAAGCCAGCCTCCTTCAGGCGGCGTATCCGCCGCTCCTCCGCCTGTTCGTAACCGGCAGCGCCCAGCAGACCGTGATCGTGGTGTATGCAGCCGCCCAGCAGCTTAACCGACTTGCCATTGATGCGCAGCCCGCGGCGTGCATCGACGGAAAGAGAGCGGATGCCAAAGGTCGTCTCCGCCGTGTCGCATTCTCCCTCCGCGTTCACAAGGCGGCTTTGGCAGGTATAAAGCGCCGGGGTCTCAGCGGACCATGGCGACGGATGACTCACGGTGAATCGCTGGGGAACGCTTACACGCCCGTTCGCTGCCAGACTCAATGGAACCTGCGCGCAGGCAATCTGTCGTCCCTCCGGGTCGATCAGGGCGGTTTCCAGCGTGCAATCACACGTCAGATGTGAACGGTTGACTGCTTCAGTTTCAACTCGCAGCACGGCGTATTCCTGATCGAGGCTCTCCGTTACAGTCCATACACCATCCTGTGCAATATGTGTAAGTGGTCCGGTCAGCAGATACACATCCCGATACAACCCGCCGCCGGAATACCAGCGGCTGCTTGAAGCCGCATCACGAACAAATACCCGCAGTTCGTTTTTATGGCCATACTGCAAAAAGCCATTCAGGGAAACGGTAAATCCGGTGTACCCATTGGGGTGATCTGCCGCAAGCTGGCCATTGAGATAAACGAAGGTATTGCAATAGCTGCCCTCAAACCGGAGAAGAATGGTTTTCTCCCGCCATTCCACGGGAACATGGAACCGTTTGCAATAGACATAGACACCGCCATCCCGATATCCGGTGTTTCCTCCATTGGGGCTTTCGGCATGAGCAGGGTGTTCCAGCATGGCGTCATGCGGCAGCGTTACCGGTTTCGCCCCGGCGGGGATATTCCATACCATGGAAAAGGCATCGGTTTCCTGCCATGTCAGCCACCCTTGGTTGAAAAGCGTTTGTTTCACAGATTCCTGCTCCTTTCTTTACGGGCATGGACAAATATAATCCGCTCGATGCAGATTTTTTCCACGCGGGCCGGTGTTGCATTTGCTTTGGATCTGCGGCATAAAAGTCTGCCATCTACTGGCGTGTGCCGGACATGGCGCACAGGTGGAATGACGGGAGAATGCGCATCCGGCAGAAAATATGCCCCAACAAGCAATGGGATCGCAGCAGACGGGCTGCCGCGATCCCATAAGGGAGTATGTGAGAATTACGCCACCGGAACCCAGGCGTTGGGATCAACCAGTTCCCACATCAGAGGCGCGTCAGCCTCAAAGTAACCGACGCTGTCATAGGTGACATCAGCCACACGGTCGTTGATCAGAAGCCCCTCGACCATGATGTTTTCACCCCAGCCAAAGAAGGTATACAGCACCTTGCTATGATCCGCGTTGGTATATACGTTTACGGTGGTTTCTCCAGTGGGGAACCAGTCAACCAGAATATCCTGGGTCAGCACGTATTCCGCAGGAATCTCACCCTCGTAATTGACTTCGGCAAGGCCCATGACCTTCTGCATGTAGAGATCCGCAGTGGGAATCCAGGACATGGAACTGGTGCCGGCGTTACCCGCGCCGAAGCCATGACCGTTCTGCGCGTAGATGTGCAGTTCGGGGTTTACGTTGGGAATCTCGCGCATCTGCAGGAACATGTCGATGCACTGATCGTAGCCGTTCATCCCGCCGATGTTATCGTCTGCGCCAACCGCGGTGAAGATGTGGGGGATGTTGGGGTTGTCGGTCTCAAGAGGACGGCCGCTGTAGATCGGGATAGCGATATCCAGATCGCTGTTTACGGCGTCAATTTCGTCACAGACATAGTCGGTGTCGAACTGGTCAGGGGTAATGTCGCCGTAGAATTTCTCCATCAGGGTGCAAAGGTTTCCGGCACCGCCGGAGAAGCCCGTCGCACCCAACAGCGTGTTCTCAAGGTCGATTCCCCATTCGGGAGCGTGATACTTGATGTAGCGCACAGAGCGCTGCAGGTCCATCACGATGTCTTCATTGTTGTAGGGCTCCACGCGCCGTTGCAGCACAAAACAGTTGTAGCCCAGATCCAGGAAAGCAGGAGCAACGCGATAGGCTTCGTTGGGGTTGCTTCGGGTGGTGTTGCCGCCGCCGGAGAGAACGATCAGCGTGCCCTTGGCCTGACTCTGGTCGCTCACCAGATAGGGCACCAGGAAGGGACGAAAGTCGGCATTATCATAGGAATCCACGGTAAAACCGGCCTCGACATTCTCCGTGGTCACGGGCATATCGTCGCCCCAGATATACAGCACCTCGCCGTCGATGCCCTCAAAGGGCTTCAGCTGCGCCTTAGCCAGGGCCGCCACAGCATCGCGCGCTGCCGAGATCGTCGCTTTCTCCTCGTCGGTGAGATTGGCAGGGTCCATGGTCAGCAGCAGATTGCCGGAGGTCTGCGCCAGATCCCAGGCTTCCTCTTCAAAAAGCGTGGGATAATTGCGAACCATTTTATAGTTATAGATTTCCGCTTCCAGTAATTGTGCATAGTAGTCGGGGTCTGACTCTTCCAGATCCACCGTCTTGAAAGGCAGGTCGTTATAGGCTGTCTCAGCCACCGCAGAAAACGCCACCATGTTCATACAGAGAACCAGCGCCAAAACGAGCATGACAAACTTTTTCATGATTTATCCTCCTGTCCTTTTTTGATTGCCTGCCGGCTTGTTTTGCAAGATTCCCTCCTTTCGCAGCGCTCACCTGACAGGCCAACTCCTTTATGACTTATATTGTAGTGACCGGAATTCAGGAAAAATAGCAGAATAGAGACCAGAAAAATCAGGATAATGACATTTATCCAAATTCAAGATATTTGTATCAAAAAGGAGGGGGAGGCATAGCACCGCCTCCCCCTTTTGGTTTTCTGTGCTGCTTTGATGCGGAATGTTACCGCTGGACCCAGGCGTCCGGATTGATCTGATTCAGGAAGTTCTGGGCATCTCCCGCCATGAAACCAGAACGGTCAAACGTGACGATGGGCTCTCCCTCTTCAATGACGCCTTCCAGAATCTGCAGATCATCAAAGGCCGTGAAGTAAAGGTAGAATGCGTCCTCCGCTTCATTCATGGCACAGGTGATATGTACATCGCCAAAGGGCATGGTATAATCGAATTCCTGCATTTTAGTATACTGCTCTGGTACCTCCACGTCCAGCACCACTTCCTGCTTCTCAATGCCGCCGGTAGCCATCAGCATGAAACGCGCCGCCATATCGATCCAGTATTCGGTATTGTTTGAAGTGGAACCGACGCCAAAGCCGTGCCCAACATTAGCAAAAGTGTGCTCTTCTACTGTAGTCTTATCACGGAAGTACTCGGCCATGAACTGATTTCCTGAACCCACCAGAGTATCGTCTTCACCAATAGCAAAGAACATAGCCGGCAGATTGGGATTCTCACAGGCGAAATCCTCTGGACCTTCAGCCGTTACACCGATTGCTCCGCCGGGAGTAGCACCGTACATGATCAGCGCAACGTCCAGATCCGCACTGACCGCATCTACAGCGTCAGGCTGGTAGTCAGCGTCATAAATCGTCGGCTGCAAGTCGCCATACAAGTAGTAGATCTGCCCACAAATTGTCATACCGCCGCCCGAGAATCCCACAGCCGCCAGGCAATCCATTCCACCCAGGCCGTAGTCTTCCGCATGATACCGGATATAGCGAATCGCACGCTGCAAGTCCATCCAGATGTCTTCAGGAGCGTAGGGCGCCACACGGCGCTGGAGCACATAGCAGTTGAATCCCAGCTCGCCAAAGCGCTGGGCGATCGGCCAACCTTCACCCGAATTGTTGCGCTCGGAGTAGCCGCCGCCTGCGATGATGATCAGATTGCCCTTGGCTTCCTCCTGATTATCCAGCAGATAGGGCGTCAGGAAAGGTACAAAGTCCGCGTTGTCGTAAGAGTCCACGGTAAATTCCAGAGAAGAGGGGTCTTCCTCAATGGTTGCGATATCCTCGCCCCAAATATACCAGATGGACTCCTCCAGCGGCTGCGACTGTACCAGCGCTTCACGCGCTGCGACGGCGTCGTCCACCATTTTCTTCTGTACATCCGCCAAATTCTCCGCGTCCAGGTCCATCAGCCCATTGGCCAGCGAGCAATAGGTTTCCCATGTGTCCTGCGTAAAGGTTGTGGGCAGATTGCGAACAAGCTTATAATTGTAGATTTCTGTTTCAATCGCTTCCTGGTAATAGTTGTCTGCTCCTGCCTCAGCTGCAATTTGCTGCAGCGGGACGTCGTTAGGAACGTTTTCGGCCATAGCGGATGCACTGAGAAGCATCAGGGCTGCCAAAAAACCGGATGCCACTTTTCGAAGAGAACACAACATGAAAGGACCTCCTTCTTTTCTAAAGTGCTTTGGCACTTGACATATTTATATTTTAATCGTCCTTTTTGAAGGGAAATAGTTAAATCATGACCATTTGATTGCACGATCCTGACCTTTCAGGAATCCAGCTATGGACTGTGTTTTCAGTGCATGGTATGCAAAAATCCTTCGGGGTCACTGGGGCTGTGCCCACGGAACGGGGCCTGTCCCAGCAGCTTTTTTACAGCAGCCTCAATCACGATATCACTGTTGCTATAAGCGTTGATATAGGTTCCAATCATGGGCACGTCCAATAAATGATAGGGATTGCCCAAGCTGAGGAACACTGTGGGCACCTCGTGCACAAACCAGGGGATATTGTTTCCCAAGCCAAAGAAGGTGTACCAGTTGATGCGGTTTGTGGTGCGATTGCTGACGTTTTCGATGTTACCAACGTACAGTACGGCATCATACTTCGCCTTGAACTGTTCCACCGTATCCACCATTAAAGAACCATCCTGAGCAATGCCCTCACGCACATAGGGAATCACGTGGAATCCCTGCTCGGACAGCAGCTGTGTGACCGTCTTTTCCACGCGCGCGTTGCTGGGAAAGTCCCCGAGAACCTCCAGCAGAAGGCGATTGTGCCTCTGCGGGTGCAGCGGAAGAAGGCTGTCCGTATCCTTGACCAGCGTTACCGATGCATCTGCGCAGTCGCGAGCCAGCCGCATATGTACCGGGCAGCCTATGACCCGCTGCGCCTCACCGGACGGAATCAGTGCATGTCTTTCCTGCTTCTCGTGCAGGCCAAGCGCCGCTTTCAATCCCAGAATCCGAATGACCGCTTCCTCCAGACGGGCTTCTGTGAGCACGCCCCGTTCCAGGCCCCGTTTCATGTATACGATGTCTTCCTGCAAATCCTTGTTGAAGAGGAACATGTCGCAGCCCGCCATGATACAGGACGGTACCGCGTCCTCACGCTTCATGGCGGAGCAAAAGCCTACCATGGGGGTGGCATCGGAGATGACCAGGCCCTGGAAGCCAAGTTTCTCACGAAGCAACCGCGATATAAGCACGGGGGAAAGCGTGGCGGGCAGAGCGGCCTCCTGTGCCGTCGCACCCAACGCCCTGGCATAGGCGGGAAGGGCGATATGCCCGGCCATGATGCTCAGCGTGCCCTCTTCAATCATGCCGGCATAAACCTTTCCAAAGGTCGCATCCCAGTCCTGTACCGAGAGAGTGTTTATGCTGGTCAGCAAATGCTGATCGCGCTCATCCACACCGTCGCCGGGGAAATGCTTTGCCGCAGTAGCGCATCCGGCACTTTGTGCGCCGCGGATATAGGCTCTCCCGCAGGCTTCCACCCGTTGGGGGTCGCTGCCAAAGGTACGCACGTTGGTAATGGGGTTATGGGCATTCATGTCGATATCCACATCAGGGGCAAAGGAAAAATTGCACCCAACGGCCGCCGCCTCCTTACAGGCTATCTCACCCAGATGCTCCGCGTTGCGGATGGGATCGTCCGTTGCAGCCACCTGCATATTGCAGCCGTAAGGCGTGCCTTCCAGCACCAGCCCGTTTCCGCCGCTTTCCAGATTTGCAGCCAGCAGCAACGGCACGCGGGTGTGTTCCTGCAGGTACGTGTGGGCTTCGCGGATCTCTTTTGCAGGACCGGCGCGAAACAGAATTCCACCCACATGCGCTTCCAGAAGGCGATCCAGATCCTCGAGCTGAGGTGAGTAAGCAATGGGGAAAAAGAGCTGGCCTATTTTTTCATCCGTTGTCATCGCATCCAGGGTGCGCCGGACCCATGTGATATCCTGGTAATCCAGATAGAAGGGCGCCTTTTGCAATTGTTCTACGGTCATGGGGATAACCACCTCTCCATAGGGTGCTTGGTTAAAACCGGTTTTTTCGTGCTGAGAATGTGACACTCAAAGGTGTGAACGTAACGGAGAACGCCACGCAGCCTGCATGTACCTCAAGAATAAGAATTATGAGAAGCAAAAGCACTCGCAGGCAATGCGCACGCCGCTTTCGACCGTAAAGTACAGCGCATGTACGCCGCTCACCGGCGGGAAGTTGGCTTTACAGTCGGTCCACGCTTCACTGTCAACTGAAATCCGCACCACTTCTTCGCCTGCCGGATGATCCAGCCGCATGGTCAGGATGCCCTTCCCCCGAAGACGCATGGTAAGTTGCGTGCAATGCGGCGAAAAGTCCAGGTATTTATATCCAAACACCGCCCCTGGAAGAAGGTTTTCGATCCAGGTACCATAGCCGTCGGTGGCTTGTTCGTCTTTCATTCCCGTGTGGTAAGGAAGGGTGCTCTCGCCATCGGGAAGGGGCTTTAGCGGCAGCTTTTGCGTAGCATCCGGCCCCACCAGGCAACAGGCGATGGTTGCCCGATACGTATTGTTGGCGGGTAACGGCCCTTGATTTAGCCCGCAGCTGGTGATTTCGGCCTGCTCAAAGGTGCCGTCCTCCCGCATTTTCAGCTCGTCTGCGCAGCCTTGTCGTGAAAACTGCCCGCCATGCGTGTGGCGGTGCCAGAATATATAATATTTCTCTCCTATTTTTGCGATGCTGCCATGGTTATTACCAATGTGATTCTGAGGTTCCTCACATCCGGCCCTGCCCAGGTCGGCGTTGGACACCAGCACACCCCGATAGGCAAATGGACCTTCCGGGGAGCGGCTCATACCATAGCAAAGCTCATGCTCCTGCAAACTGGAATAAATATGATAGTACCATTCTCCATAGTGACGTATGCTGGATGCTTCAAAGAATGGATGCGTTTCATAGGAGGTTCCTTTGCAGGTTTCAATCCCGTTGGCGCACAAAAAGGGCTCGCCGACCAGCGTGTGCATATCGTCCGCCAGCCGTATGCCCATGCCTCCCGGCAGGGGAGCATCCCCCATTTCAGGGAAGTGCACGGCTGGAGCGGAACCCATATAGAGGTATACGCCGCATTCGTCGCAGAGTACGGCAGGATCAAACCAGCGTATATCCGGGGGTAATGTGCCATCGGCCCGCTTCACATGATCCAGAAATGAAAACGGCCCTTCCGGGCGGTCGGCGACCGCTACGGAAATAACGTTGGAAAAATCCATGGAATAGTATAAATAGTATCGGCTGTCCTTGCCCTGGACGACATCCGGAGCAAACAGGAGATGAGGCAGGCCGGCGGCAACCCGATCGGGAATGCCGGGTATCGACGCATCTTTCTGCAGCGGCTCCTGTTCCTTGCGGTAAATTACCCCCTCATAGCGCCAGTTTCCCAAGTCGTCCACCGGCGCGCTCCAGCATACATAATCCAGCAGGCAAAATTCATCTCCTCCGTCCTCGTCATGACTGCCGTAAATATAGACGCGATCGCCAAATACGCGCGGTTCTCCATCGGGTATATGTTCCCACTCCGGCAGATAGGGATTAAAGGCCAGCTTTTTCATCGTTGTTCCTCCTTAAGTAGGTTCTGCCTGCTTATCCCTTCACAGCGCCAACGGCAATGCCTCTGACGAAGTATTCCTGGAAGAAGGGGTAGATGCAGACGATAGGCAGAATGCCAATGACCGCAATGGCCATGCGAATGGTGCTGGTGGGAAGGTCTGAAATCTTGACGCCGGAGGTGCTGTTGCTCGCAAGGAAGGAAATGTTTTCGTTAATGCGGTTGAGAATGTTCTGAATGCTGTAGAGGGAGGTGTCGTTGAGGTAGTACAGTCCATTTTGCCAATCGTTCCAATAGGCGATTCCCATCAGCAGCCCCACGGTTGCAAGAATCGGCTTGGATAAAGGCAGGGCGATGCGATAGAAAATGTAAAATTCACTGGCCCCGTCGATTCTTGCCGCTTCGTAGAGCACGGTGGGGACGCCTGTGGCAAAATAGTTGCGGATAAGGATTACGTTGAATCCATTCATCAGCAAATTGGGGACGATCAGGGCCGCCAGCGTGTCCTTGATGTGAAAAACGTTGGTGTAGATCAGGTAAGTGGGTACCAGTCCGCCGTTAAAAAGCATGGTCAGGGTGACAAAGAAGGTCATAAAGTTGCGTCCGGGCAAATCGCTGTTGGCAAGCGAGTAGGCCAGCATGACCGAGATCAGCAGCCCCAGCGTCGTACCGATCAGCGTGACTACGATGGTGATCCCGTATGCCCGCAGCATGGTATCCTTTTCGTTGACAATATATTGATAGGCGTCCGTGGACCACTTGGAGGGAAAGAAAGAGAAACCCTCGGTGATGGCTACGTTGTTGTCCGTAAAAGAAGCGATAATCAGCAGAACAAACGGCACGATGGCCGCAAGCGTAAGAAGAATGAGCACCGCATGGGCGGATCTTGTCATGGCATGGTGATGATTCATGCGTGCTACCTCCTTTCAAAACAGCGATGATTCGGGGCTCACTTTGCGGATGACACCGTTGGCCGCAAGGATAAACAGAAAGCCCACCACGGACTGGATGAAACCGGCCGCAGACGACATGCCGATGTTCGGCGTCTGCAGCAATGCGCGATAAACAAAAGTGTCAATGGTATCCGTCACTTCGTACAGCGCGCCCTGATTCATGGGCACCTGATAAAACAGGCCAAAATCCGATCGGAAGACCTGACCGAGCTGCAATATCATCAGCGTAATCATGGTTGGTTTCAGCAGGGGAATGGTGATATTGCGGATCTGCTGCCATTTCGTCGCGCCATCCAGCTCGGCGGCCTCATAATAATCCTGGCTGAAGCTGATAATGGATGAATAGTACAGGATCATATTGAAACCCAGGTTCTTCCATAGCTGAATAAACACCAGCAAAAAGGGCCAATATTTTGGCTCGCTGTACCAGTTGACACCGCTGCTACCCAGACGGCGGAGGAGGCCGTTGACAACCCCTGTGTTAGGACTCAAAAACACATAAGCAAGGTAAGATACGATGACCATGGACATCAGATACGGAAGCAGGATGCCGGTCTGGTAAACTTTAAGAGCCCGTTTCTGCCGGATCTCATTTAGAAAAATAGCCACTGTAACACCAACCACAATGCCGGCAAAAATAAACGCAAGGTTATACAGCAATGTGTTGCGAATGATCCGCCACGCGTTGTTGGATGTAAAAAGAAACTCAAAATTCTGCAGGCCGTTCCAGGGACTGTCCCAGATTCCCTTTCCGTAGTTGAAACGTTTAAAAGCCACCTGAAGGCCTGCCAGAGGCAGATAATTGTTGATGATCAGATAGACAATGCCCGGCAGGGCCATGATGTAGAATGGCCAATATTTGACGACGCTGCGCAACACTTTCCTCCGCCTGGCAGCGGTATTTACCGTTGTTTGCATGCTTCTTTCCTCCATTTAGTAAGAGAGGGACATCTTTCGATGCCCCTCTTTCCCACAGGTCCCAGGGATTACTGATTCGCCATCCATTCATTCAACTGGCGCTGATTCTCTTCGATGATTCGGGAGAGTCCGGCCTTTTCCAGCTCCTCGTTCAGCGTGGCAATCGCTGCATCCACATCGTCCACCATGCCGCACTCCAGCGCGGGCAGATACTGGGTGATAACGGTCGTTACGGCGGCGACTTCCGTAGCCACATTCTCACTGTTGAAAGAGTAGCCCAGCGTAAGGGAGTTCATGGCATTTTCGTTGAAGGCAGCCAGTTCCTCATAGATTTCAGGGGTGGCGGGCTCCCACTGATATACTTTCATCTGGTCGCCGAAGCGGCTGAAGATGCGCGCATAGCCGGGGGCGGCAGGGTCCACACCGTCCGCGTAGGTCACGATGCCTTCGCCACTGAACTGATAGTTGAGCCCCTCGATGCCATTGGAGAGCAGGTTGGCCACTTCTGCATTGGCAAACATCAGGTTCAGGAAGGCCATCGCTTTTTCGGGATTTTCGCAGGTGACGGGGATGCCCCACATACGCTCCTGCAATCCGCTGGTCGAATTCACGGGTTTGGTGATTTCCGCCATGCCAATGGGGAACGTGTAATTGGCCTGCTGGGTGGGGGCTTCCAGAGGCGAATAATTCGTGGTCATGCCAAACACGGTGCCGGAGGCAATATATTCGTTGGCCAGAATGCCGCTGGTCATGGAATCGTTGGGAACATAGCCCTTATCCACCCAATCCTTGTGACGCAGGCATATTCACGGAATTGTTCAGTGGCGAAGAGATTTACGATATCGGTGTTCTCATACTGGTTCAGCGTAACGCCATAGGCGTACATGGCGCTGCCGTAGTTTTCCAGGTTGTAGTCGTAGAGCACATTGGAGGTTTCGCCGTTTCCGAAGCAGGTACCGTAGATTTGCGAATTCTGCGCCTGAATATCCGCAAAGATTTCCGCCAGCTGATCTACCGTTACGGGATTCGGCACGGTGATACCCAGCTCATCCGCCATCTGTTTGTTGTAGATAAATCCGCCGGACTGTGCAGGATAGGCATCTGCAGGAATGGCATAAAGCGTGCCATTCACCTTGCCGGCCTCCAGCTTGTCGCCAAAAAGGGCCTGAATGTCAGCGCCCTGGCTGGCCAGCAGCTCATCCAGAGGGAGAAGCATGCCGTCCACCGCCATGTTTACCATGGGCATTGTCAGGCCGGCCATTACCAGGTCGATTTTTTCTCCGCCGGCAATCATCATGCTGATCTTCTGCGCGTGCTCCGGAATACCCACGTTGAGGATTTTGACGCTTACATTGATAGCGGGAACTGTGATGGCGTTGATGGCTTCCTCAATGGCCGGAATATCGGCATATTCGGCACCAAAGGTCACGGTCTCAATCACCACTTCATAAGGTTCCTCCGCGTAGGAAAAAGAAACGAGTCCAAAAATCAGGGAGAGGGCAAGTAGCAAAGACGCGAGTTTTTTCATGGCTGCCATCCTTTCTTGGGATTGTTGATGGCCTTATTATAGTGAAGCGCACTTTGAAGATATAGAAGAATAATGACCACAAATTTACGGTTCATGACATCTTTTTTGCATCCCGTTTGCTGCGTGCCCTGGGCAAAAAGATATCCACCTGCGCGCCTCCCTTGGGAGCATTGCAGAAGGAAAGCCCGGCATTGTGTCCGTAGAGCAGTTCCAGGCGCTCGATGGTATTCTGGATGCCCAGCCCCAGTCCTTCCTGGCGCACCCTGGTCTGCTGGAACAGCCTGATTTTTTCCAGCACATCATCCGGATAGCCTGTTCCCGTGTCATGAATGCTGATATGAAGCTGTTCCTTGACCATCTCAATGCGTACTTTCACGTGGTTCACCATACCGATAACCAGCGAATGCTTGATCGCATTTTCCGCAAAGGTCTGGATGACAATGGGTGGAATCAGCATTTCCAGCAGTTCCTCCGGGCACTGGATGTCATAGGTGAAATTGTCCGGATAGCGAATCTGCTGCAGCTGGAAATAATTTTTCACATGCTCCAGCTCTGCCTCCACGGGCACCAACGGTTCACTGATGTGCGCGACATAGCGGAAATAGCGTGACAGGCACAAGAGCGTTTTTATCATCAATGGATACTGATCCGGCTCCATTGAGTACACTAAATTTAATGTGTTCAGAACGAAATGAGGCTGCATCTGCTGGGTTAAATATCGGATGCGGATTCGTTCGCTTTCCAGCTGCGAGGTATAAGCTTTGGCTTCTGCGTTGGCCACGGCCTCAATGGATCTGTTAAACTGACGGTTCAGTTGGTCAAATTCATAGGAGGTGGCTTTTGTTGGAATGCGGTATTTCGTATTTCCCCTATCGATTTCCTCAATAGCGGTGGTCAGTTCCCTGAGAGGAGAAAAAATGAGACGCCGCAGCGCAAGCCAGCTCAGCGGGATAATCAGCAGCGTAAGATAGGCAAGCAGCTGCAAAAGCTGAACCGTCTGGGGCAGCGCCACGGCCTGGTCAGCCAGCGTCTGCCTTATGATATAGCCGGTGTCTTCAATGGGTACGTCGATAACGTGTCCCCAGGCAGGCATTTCAGCTCCTGCAGGGAGAATAACAAAAGTCCGCAGATCGCTCTCGTTGAGCCCGAGCTCGGTCCACAGCGCATCCAGCTGGACCCAGGCTCCATAGCACAGATCGCGTCGGACAACATTGAAGATCAGAATCTGACCCATGGGGCTTTCCAGAAGTCGCCACCCGTTTATCTGCGTAAAGGGCTCTGCCTTGCTTTTGAGTTGCTCCTTGAACCAGGTGCTGCTTTGATAGTTTTGGCTCCGAACGCCGAAAATGAAAACATCGGCCGTCTGTCCATAGACGTAATACCCAGTAACTGCCGGATACTGAAACTGCCAGTTTTTCATGGAGGTGCTGATTTCGTTCTGACATCTGACGGCCTCATATTGCCGCTCATCTTGCAAAGCTTCGACGCTGGTGCCCATATCCACCAAATAGGAGCTTCCCAGACTGGTGATTCTCTCCTGCGCCTGGGCAAGCTGCCGCGTTATCTCATCCGCATACATCACCTGAACCTGCCTGTATTCCCTGAGGATGCTGCTCAGCGTGAAATCCTTTAAATAGTTGGTTATGTAAAGCGTTATGACGCTGACCAGCATAAATCCCAATACGATAGTAGAAAACAGACGCAACGTGAGTGAGGGCACATGGGATTCTCTGGTCATATGAATCGCTCCCGTCAGCTTTTTGATTTTTATCATAATCCCTTTTTTCGGGGTTGCCAAGATCCCATGTCATGATCTTATGAAAAGAGGTCATTTTTGTGCGATTCCGGCAAAACAGGGTCTGTGCTATAATGAAACAAGGAGGATGGCCATGAAAGTTTTAATTGTGGATGATGAAGCCTACGCCGTAAATGCTTTAACGAACCGGATTGACTGGAACGGCTTCGGCTTTGGAACGCCGCTTTCCGCCCGATCCATGGCACAGGCCCAGAGCGTTTTTCTTAATGAAAAAATCGATCTGCTTTTGTGCGATATTGAAATGCCGCAAGGGTCGGGACTGGATCTTTTTGAGTGGGTTAAGGCATATTATCCCCGGACGGAATGCATTTTCGTTACCTGCCACGACGAGTACTCTTACCTCAGGTCGGCCATGCAGCTGGGAAGCTGCGATTATATTCTCAAACCGGTGGATTATGACCAGCTGAGAGAGACGCTCCGGGAGATTGTGCAGCGGATCGCCCGGCGGGAGCGGTCTGCTCCCCGGCAGCGCATTGATAATCCACTGCCTTTTCGCGCATCTGCCGCATCATCCAACAACCCGTATATCGCCAGCATTATTGCGTATATTTCTGCACACCTGACCGAGCCGATTGCGATTGCAGATCTGGCTGAGATTTTACATTTGAATGCCCAATATGTGATGCGGCTGTTTAAAAAAGAGATGGGATGTCCGATTTTGCAGTACATCACGGCCCAACGCATTGCCCTGTCCGTTCGCTATCTGGAAGAAACCAACATTTCCGTAACCGACGTTGCCGTCTTATGCGGTTTTGACAATTATTCATACTTTACGCGGATCTTCAAACGTTTCACAAACGAAACCCCCTTGAATTACCGGAAAACCGCTCGCGGCAAGAGGTAAATTGCCGGCTTTGCAATGCATCTGGTCATGATTCTATCAATTTTGGTCATCATTTTACTTTTTGTTTCCGGCACGAATGTTTTATGATAAAGGAAAGAGACGGAAACGCGGCATGCGGAAGATGGCCATTACCTGTGTATGCGGATCTGCTCTACGATTTTTATGAAGGAGATTTGAAAGATGAAAAAGATCAGCATGCTTTCCTTTATCCTGGTCTTTGCCCTGCTGCTGGCTGTATGCGGCTGCGCGATTGCGGAAAACGCGCCGCTGAACGATGTTCCCTGTCAGACGGTCACCCTGGCGGAAGATGATCCCGACTATTTTAAAGAACTGTGGGCGGCGGAACTATATAACTACAAGATGATTCGAAATTTCACCACCATGTATGAAGAAGCCGGCTGGGATGCTTACCGCGACAAGTGCGTCAATCTGGACCGCATGGACCCAGAGGCTTTGACCGAGGAGGATCAGCAGGTTATCCTCAATGCCAAGGCGGCCCGCGAGGCACTGGTTCAGCTGATACCCTATGACGAGGAAGTTCTGCTGATCTGGGGCGAAGACATGCCCGTTCTCACGGAGAATGTGGAGAGCCAGTTTACCGCAGAGTCTCAGGATAATGTGGATTTCCGCCCCTTCCTCATCCCGTATCTGATGGATGATCCCAGTCAGGCCAAGGGCAATCTGATTCTCATCTCCGGCGGCGGCAATTATCTCCGCGGCACGGAAGCCCAGGACGTGGCTCCCGTATTTGTGGAACTGGGGTATAACTGCTTTTTGCTTCATCGCCGCGTGGCGCCCTACAGCCCCGATGAAATCGCCATGGACCTGCAGCGCGCCATTCGCTATGTAAAATACCATGGCGAGGCCTGGGGACTTGGCGGACTGGATGTGGTCGGTGCTGCGGGTTTCTCCGGCGGCGGCGGAAATGTCTGCACCGTCATTGAAAAGTATTATGGCGATATTACGCCTGACCAGTTTGATCCCGATTATGTATGCGATGAAATTGACGCCGTAAACAGTGATATGCAGATTGCCATGCCGATCTACAGCGCGCGTGCGCTGGAGACGGAAAACCCCAATATTCCGCATCTGTTTATCGCGGTTGGCGAAGCGGACAACTTTGAGGGCAGCATCGCCATGTTCCAGTGGGCGCAGGGGCTTGGCCTGCATCCGGAGCTGCATATCTTCGGAAACGTCGTGCATGGATTCGGCCCCGGAACCGTTGGCACCAGCTCCACTACCTGGACCGAAGCTGCTGACCTGTACATCCAGCACAACCTGCTCAAGATGGAAAAGTATGAAACCATCCCCGAAGAATACACCTTAAAGCAAACCGTTCTGGTAACTTGGTTCCCCAAGGATGTAGGCGATGTTCCCGTAGATGTCTATGTCAACAGCGACCATAGCAAGTTCTTCCTTTCCTTCTACAGCTGGGGTGACGATATTCAGGTGGAAGGAATTCTGGTTGGCGACAATGTGGCGGGCGTGACCTTTGACAGCGTGGGATTCTTTACTGAGGATGCACCTAAAATGTGGGCGCTGACTGACCCCAACGCGTGGACGCCTGTCAAATAACTGAGCAATACAGTTGCTGCGGCAAGAGACATATTTGATTATCATAGGTTACAAGGCTCGTAATTCTTATGAATTATGGGCCTTGTCTTATGAAATGGCTCGTTTTATATGCCATGAATACATGTGTGTATATGTCGCCGTCTTCAAATGGCTGGAATTAACTATGATTTTTCGTCGCAAGTGGGGTTCACTGGCAGAGCTGCAGAAAAGATGGAAAGTATGAATCAACATATATATAGAAGGCATTTTGTATGTGCGTCAGGCCGCGTCGCGCAAGGCGGGCGGGCAGGGAATCCGCTATGTGTGCGAGGTGGAGGGCAGCATCGCCGTGCTGTTCCACGACGAGCCGTACTGGTTTATAGAACGGGAAGAGAGCGTGTCGAAAGCCTGACAAAAAGCGCTAACAGGCGCGTAGCAGGCACAATGTGCCTATCAGGGGTTTGGGGATGCCCCAATCAGCAATCAGCCGGTTTTGCGTCAGGCAGAACCGGCTGATTTTTGCAGTTCCTTATAAGGACTGCCCTGCTTGCAAAGCTTCTTTTAGAGAAACCGGACATTCTTCTTTTGGATGAGCCTACCAATCATCTGGACATTACCCACCAGATCATGCTGATGGAGCTGGTGAAAAAACTTAATGTAACCGTGATCTCCGCTATTCACGATCTGAATATTGCAGCAGCATACTGTGATAAGATCTATGTACTGAAGGACGGAGTTCTGGAAGGTTACGGAACGCCGGAAGAAGTCCTGACCCCGGAGCTGATCCGCAGGATCTATAAAGTAGAAGCGGAGATCGTTTACGACAGCCGCGGAAAGATGCATATTTTGTTTTTATGATTCTGGCTGTGAGGCGGGATGCATAGAGGGAAAAAGATGAAAAAGATTGGGATTTTGACATGCCTTAATTCCAATGATGTGTGTACCAGGGCAGGATGTCTGTCTGCATTTCGGGAAAGAAGAGATTTTTTTTTCGGCTATCCGGAAGATACGATTCTGGCAGCTGTGATGACATGCAACGGATGCAAAGAAACCAATGCAAAAGAACCTGCTGAAGATGAGGGGATTTTGGAAAAGGCAGATCGGCTGGTCAGTGAAAAGATCAGCGTCATCCATGTCGGGGTATGCCGTCTGAATGAGGAAAAAAAGGAATGTCCGCGGATAACACAGATCTGCGGTCTGATAGAAGAACGCGGGATCAAAGTGATCCGAGGAACCCATAAAGAATAAGAGAAAACCGCCGTATCTTT
>OLPF01000626.1_pt1 | contig 35516 bp, 29 predicted proteins | sample 1673121 | NCBI WGS metagenome assembly OLPF01 (sample SAMEA3136756, study PRJEB25190) | human gut metagenome
TCAATATATGATGGATATGATATAAAACAAATAAAGAAATATAGTAATAATAAATTAATAAACGTTATCGTAAGTAGATATGCACAATTATGCTATAATAACAATATAGAATTCAGTACTGATATAAGAGATGTGAATTTTTCATTTATAAAGGATAGCGAAATCACAGCTCTTTTTGATAATTTATTTGAAAATGCTTTTGAAGCGACAAAAAAATGTCCAAATAAATTTATTAATATTGAAGTTGATTATAGAAATGAAAATTACATTTTTATAAAAATGCTGAATTCAATCAATAACAAACCTCTGTTTCAAAATGGACTTCCAATAACAACGAAAAAGGATAAAAAAGGTCATGGAATTGGTATAAAAAGTATATTGAAAATTGTAAAACAATATCACGGTAATTTAGATTATAATTATGTTGAAAATGAAAATATATTTATTACTACTATTTTACTAAAATCGACTTAAATATCACAAGAAAAGCCATACATATATGGTTTTTCTTGTGATTTACACTAACTTTTTCCCATTCTCCCATCCCCAAGCAAAGCCTTTGTAAGTTTTAATCCAACTTTCAAGGCTTTGTATTTTTATTTCACCGATATTGTGAGCGACCATACCGTTGCCGATATAGATACCGACATGACCGTATTTGCTTGATGAATAGCCGTAAACGGTAGCACCGACAGGGATTTGAGAAAAGTCGCTTGATACTGCCCACATATCTGCCGCACATAAAGCACAGTGAGCAGAACCTCTTGAACCTGTAACAGCTTGGTATACATCTGCAACCCAAGCCTGACAGTAACCCGAACGGGCAGAAATACCGTATTTTGCCGAATTTGTCGCTACTGCAACTATTTTCTTCTGCGTGTCATTGACCGTTTCGTTTGAAAAATCAAGGTCTTTAATGTCAATACCGCTACCACCCGATACTCCGCCGATGTTGTAGATAAGCGACGCCCAAAGCTTGTTGTTTTTGTCACTCATCAATTCGGTTAAATATTTCTTTTGAGTATCATTGAATGAGTATGAGATTGACATATTCTCGGCACTCTTGCCGGTTAAGGTTATTACAAGATATTTCTTTTCAACTTGCTCTGTTGTTTCGATTGTATTCCCCTGCTCATCGGTTGATTCTTTCGTTACCGTTTCTGTCCGTGTTTCAATGGATTTTGATATGTTGTTCATATCCCAAAAGATTGATGATAGAATTGCCTTTTTGCTTTCGTCAACAGTAGCAATTTCCATAGGATTGTTTTCATCGGTAGTAGTCTTAACTGCATAAATAGATAGTACATCTTTCCAATTAGAGCGACTGCCGATTACTTCTACTCCGTCAAAACTGCCTGATGATTTAATTTCGTCAATCCTGTCATCAAATTCATTGTTGATTTGCTGAATTACAGAAGTTATGTTCATGCCGCTTTGCGATGTTTCACTTGAAAAGAATATACCGTAAAATGATGAACATAAGGCAGCTACAAGACATATTAAAATGATTACCACAACAGATACCCAACCGCCCGCAATAATCGCATTAACAAGTGCCTTTGTGCTTTCAATCATAGCCTTGATTGCTCTTTTAGTTGCTCTTGCAGCTTTCTTTGCACCTTTGGCTGATTGCTTTGCCGTTTCTTTAGCTATTTGAGATGATTTGTTAATGGCTTTTGCTGTGTCTTTCGCAGATTGTTTGTTTGCCTTTATGATAGGTTGTTTTGATTTCACGGCAGATACGGTTTCTTTTGTTTTGATACTGCTTGCACTGCGGACTTTGTTTTGAGTATTCTTTGGTGTGTTTTTCGATACAATATCGTCGGTCTTAACTGTATCATCAGGTGCTTTGGGTGTGTATTTATCAGGATTATTTACTTTGCTTTTATCTTTTTTAATTTTTCTTTTTGCTCGAACTTCTTCAATAGATTGTTCGAGCTTTTTTGTGTTCTTAACAGTTTCGTTTACACTCTTTTTGCCTTGCTTGTTGAAAAAATAAACTGCGTTCTCCGATACACTTTTAGCATTATTCTGAACTTTATCAATAGCATAATTAACAGGGCTTTCGGAATTATCGCAGACGTTTTCAGATACCTTTTCTTTCGCTTTTAAAGTTATCCCTTTTGCCTTTTCTGTTGCTATGCCGAGATTGTCGGCAGTTTTAAGAGTTTTCTCGGCAACCTTTTTAATTTCAATCTCGCTCATATCACTTCACCTTTTTTGCAACTACTATAAGCCTGCCGTTTTCTTGACTGTATTCGCAAGTGGATAGCGTTATTAACTTGTCACCGTAGCCGCACGATACATCGGTGTTGAAGTATTCGTTTTCTTTGCATTTTGATATATACAAATTAAATTCATCGGAAGAATCAAAGACAGTATAATTTTGATAATCGAATTTGCTCGGTGTGGTTTTGAATACACATATAACCTCATACTTTCCTAAATCTACAAGCGTATCAAAGTGAATGTATCTGTGCTTTTCATAAAACTCTTTTGATTTGTACTTACTCAAATCACCGAACATAGTGTTATCTCGCATATTGTGACCGTAAATAACTATATTATCAGTAGGTTTCATCGTATCGCTTTTATCACTTAAATACGGCGTACCGTAATATGAATACTCTTTATTAAAATTACGGTGCAAATAGTAATCAGGCGTACTGCTTTTCATAACAGGATAATTTATGTGCGTACCGTCAATTTTTATCCAACCTACAAAGTCGGAATTTTCCGTGTTCAATTCGATATATCTTTTTAGTTTCTCGTCTGTATAATCAGAACTGTCATCTTCAACTTGAACAGATGAAACAATATTTTCAAATACTTCATATTGCTTTTTATCCTCAACAGTTTCTTTAACAACAAAGTACATACTGATTGAAAAAGCAGATATGAATAATACGAGTAAAATAACAAAAACAGATTTTTTCATAGTGTATAACTCCTTAAAAAACAATGCCACCGACTTTAAGTCAGCGGCACTGTATGATTATATTTAATAATTAGATAGCCTCTCCCGGTTTTGATGTCATCAACTTGTAAAGCTGTGTATCCTTTGGGAATTTATTTACAAACGGCACAAGGTTACTGCCTATCTTCATAAGACCTTGACCTGCGTCCTTGTTTGTAAAATACTGCGTTTGATTAGGTGTGATTTCAAGGAGCCTTGAAAGTTCAAGCACATCACTTGCCTTTTGATTAAGCATAATAACGAACTCGGAATTAGATACCATAGTTCTTGCCGTATTGCTTTCAAGCATATCTCCCACATTCTGTGTAATGCCGATTGCAAACGCTCCGTATTTTCTTACTCGTTTCCAAATACGGTAAAGGAATTTTGCCGTATATTGATGAGCAAAAAGCAAATACATCTCATCAATAAAGATATATGTTTGTCGTCTTTTCTCTCTGTTTGAAGTAATCTTGTTTAAAAGATTATCAAGTACGATAAGCATACCTACTGGCAAAAGCGAATCACCGAGTTCAAGAATATCATAAGATATTAGCCTGTTGTTAATATCAACATTGGTAGGCTGTGCAAAAGTGTTAAGCGAGCCGTCTGTAAATAACTCAATGGCAAGTGCCAAATCGTGTGCCTCGGTTTCCTTTTGCTTTAACAGTTCTTCTCTAAAATCTTTAAGAGTAGGCTGCTGTGTACTGTAATTGTTTTTTATATATCCGTCATAAACATTCTTACAGCATCTGTCAATGATAGACTTGTCTTTAGCGTCGGCAGATGTACCGAGCAACTGTTCACATAGTGACATAATGAATTCGGATTTAGTGGTTACTGGGTTGCCCTCATCTTCATAGTTTGCATTCATATCCATAGCGTTAATATGATTTGGTGAATTTGCAGATATGTTGATTACCTCTCCGCCGAATGCTTTAACAAGAGCGTTATACTCTCTTTCAGGGTCGATAATCACAATATCGGCATCGGGATTTGAAAGAAAGATTGATACAATATCCTCTTTAACCATAAACGATTTACCACCACCGGGTACACCGAGTACGATACTGTTACCGTTAAGAAGAGAATGCCTATTAACAAATATCATATTGTTGCTGATAGCATTTTGACCGTAATACGCTCCTCCCGGATGACTGACCTCTTGAGCGTGAAACGGCATAAAAGACGCAAGTGATTCCGTTGTAAGTGTACGGTAACATTCAATTCTTTTGACGCCAAACGGCAAAACGGTATTAAGTCCGTCAAGCTGTTGATAACGAAGTGTTGCAAACTGCGCCGTGCTGTTCTCGGACGCTTTTGCAAAAATACTTTCGGTTAAGTTATCAAGTTCCTGCTTACTGTCGGCAGTTATTACCATTGAAATTATCGTGTCATAAATTCTTTGATCACGGTAACGCATATCGTTTCTGATTTCAAGTATTTCCTTTTCTCTTTGCTCAAGGTCATAATTGGTAGCACCGTAGTTTTGGTTTTGTGCCTGACGGCGATTGAAGTTTGCCTTATCCGATTGAACACCAAGCAAAATGTTATCTACATCCTTGTTTGCTTCATCAACGGGAATAGGGATAAAATCAATAGAGAGCATTAAGTTTTTATTTATTGAAGTAAGCTCAGTTATGATATTATCATCAACAAATGTACCGTAATTACGAAGAAATACTGTCCTGCAATACTGGCCGTTAATCATCATATAGTCGCTGTTGAAATCCATAGAATCGGGAGCGATATAGTCACGGACATCACAGCCTTGATTTTGCAAAAGTTCAAAATCGAGATTGAAGTTTTCTTCACTCCCTGCACGGTAGAAATTGTGGAATATCTTAAGTCTGTCGGTTGCATTTAACGGCTCGCATTTACTTCCGAGTGCAAAAAGGTTTGTTGACAGGTTCTTTTCAATGCGAGTAAAAAATGCTCTTGCGTCTTCATAGCACTTTTTGTTTACCGTAACGGTAAAATACTTATCCTGAACAATACACTCTGATGTTGCCGCTTTATTGAGCAGCATTTCGTTATATTCCTTACGATACACATCAAGGTTATCATAGTAATACGGCATAAGGATTGATTTTTCAAAATCTTCCTTATCAAATCTATGGTTATTGATTGTGAGTTTAACAGTAACACCGTTTCCGAAAGAATTGATAACTGCCCAATACTGACGCATTAAATCGTTCTTTTCGTTTTCACAGGCAATATAGTAATTAACATCGGTAAAGAGAAATGTTTTGGAATACATATTTTTACCGACAAGAAAAATGCCGTCTTTGTAGACGGCTTTGATAGGAATAACATTTTGAACAGTTTGGGGTATAACGAACTTTTCCTGTTCAAGTTTTTTCATTTTATTGCGAGTTTTCATTATTCTTGAAAACCTCCTTTTCTTTTTGTTTAATCATTTCTTTATTCTCAATATGAGTTTTGCTTTCCGCTTTAAAAACAAGCCTTTTGGGAATTAAGACTTCCGATTTTATCCACGCACAGGCAAATTTTTCAAAAGTCATACCGTGGTATGTTACGAAACCCAAAGCAGCAAACGGTGCGGCAAGCAGTATACACAGCCACGATATTGTATCGGTACTGAATTTATCTTTAAGCAAAATATATGATACTATTGCAACGCCGACAGCAAGAAATGAAAATATCAACTGTCGCATACTCAGTCCGAAATACACCTTTTCTCGATAATCTCTAAACTCTTTATTGATTTGTATTTGCATTATTTACCTCCTTAAAGTCCCATCATTTCCCGTACAATACGGTCTGATGTTTTAACTGCACCTACAAGTACAAGCATATTGAATATGAGTTCACCCACATATTTCCACACCATAGTTACCGCAGGTGCAGTTGTATCAACTTGCGGCGGTGACGCTGCAAAGAGTGAGAATATGACACAGGCAAGAACAATAATTGCACCTTCCAAACATACTGCACAATAACTTTTGATAAATGACCTGCCAACATGCTGTGACGGCTCTCCTGCAAATGTTGAAAGCGGTATCGGTGCAATGGCAGTATACATATACAACTTAAAAAATCTGCCGTAAACAGTCATTATCATAATGAATGATAAAACTGTTATCAGCAGACTTCCGATTAGTGTTACTGCCCACAACGGTATACTTTCAAAGAAATCGCAATTTTCAATAGCCGTAATCATTTCTTGCGGCAAGGTTGTTTCATTTGCTTGTCCGAATCCGGTAGAATTCATTATTGTTGAGATTGTACCTTGAACAATTTTAAATAAAGAAAGCATTAAATCAAGTCCGTAGGTTATTGCACCTTTTGCAAGTGCAAAACGGATAAAAAGTCTTAATGCGTGTTCGGGTTTCTTAACTTCGGCAAATGAGCCGCAGGTTTTCATAACGCCGACAACAAAGAACAAAACAAGCAAAGCTGTACCGATTACCTGCAATGCTCCGTTAATATCGAGTATGACATTCCATATTTTACCGCCTTTGAATTCTTCGGGTGTAGCGGTCAGTAATCCCCATATCTCTGTCAACTTATCATTCCAAGTTTCGAGAGCGTTTTCAAGATTGCGTACTACCCAGTTATCTGACATAATTTCATCTCCTTTCGATAATTTATTTTATATATAAAAATTTCCAAACAGTGTCGATTTGCCGTTTGGAAATTAAAAGGTTCAAATATATTTCATATTTTATAATGATTTTACTAATAATGCATATAAATTAATATACAACATTTATTGGGCAAATATTGTATGTATTGTCAAAATATGATATAATAAGGAGAAAACAAAATGAATAGAGGTTTAAAATATATGAAAGTTTTTATTAGTTGGTCAGGCGATACCAGTCTTAAAGTCGCTCAACAATTAAGAGAATGGCTGCCTTATGTCATCAATTCAATAAAACCATATGTTTCTTCCGAAGATATTGATAAAGGTGCTAGATGGAGTACTGATATTGCTAAAGAACTTGAGGATTCGACATTTGGTATATTATGTGTTACAAAAGATAACTTGGAAGCACCATGGCTTTCTTTTGAAGCAGGAGCACTTTCAAAAACAATGGAAAAGTCTTTTGTTACACCTTTCCTGTTTGATATAAAACGCTCAGAAATTAAAGGTCCAATTTTACAATTTCAATCAACAATATTTGAAAAAGATGATATAAAAAAACTTGTAAAAACGCTTAATAAAGCTTGTGGAGAGTCAGGAATACCTGATGATCGTTTAGAAAAGACGTTTAATGTATGGTATCCAAATTTAGAGGAAAATTTAAATGCTTTAAAAAACAGTTCTAAACAAAATAGTGGAATCGATCAGGCAAATGAATCTGTGCATTCAACTGAAATACTTGAAGAAATTCTAGAACTATCAAGAGATAATCAGAGATTATTAAGAAATCCGGATGAAAAAATGTATGAAGATTTGGAAACAGTTAAAAAATCACTTGAAGATATTTCAAGAAACAATGCTATTGTTTCTGAACAAAAAAGAGCAAGTAGAAAATATAGTTCCATAGTATTTGAAGAAATCATGCATATGAATGAGAGAAACGGCACATATGGATTTTTGATGACTTTAAGTCTTTTTAAAGCCGATTTACCATGGATTTATGACATGGGGAAAGAGCTAATTGACATGTTAAAAGGTCAATATAGTATTGAAGAAAAAAAATTTGCCATCAAAAATTTCAGAGAAATGATTGATTTCACATTTTCTCATCCTATTATGCATGAACTTTATTTTCGCAACAAAAGCACTATGTATATCATGAAGGATTTACCATTTATATTATCAAGATATATAGATGATATTTATGAACAATATGTAGAAGCGTAAACCGATTGATGGATTACGCTTATAAATTATTATCCCGTAATAAGATTAAGGATTTCTTTTGTAAATGTGATTACAACACCTCCGGCAAGGGTAAGAAAACCGTTAGAGCGCTGTGACGGGTCGTGGGTTTGAAACGATAAGCCTACCTGAACAATACCCCAAGCAAGAATGATAAGTCCTACTGCTCGGATAAGACCGAAAATAAAGGTTGAGAGATTATTTACAACCGTAAGCGGATCATCGTCTGCAAAAGCTGTAACAGCAAAGCAAAACATTGTTGCAATAAGCGTTACAAAAAACATAGTTGCCTTTGCAACAGCATTTGATTTTTTAGTGAGTGGTGAAGTTTTAACTTCATCACTCTTTTTTGTTTCGAATTTAAGCATAAGTTTTCCTCCTAAATATTGAACATCAGTTCAAGTTCTTCTTTTGTAATTAAGTCAAAATCATAATCGTCGGCAATATCATCTTTTCCCTGCTTTTTATCACTTTTAATAAAAGTAAAAGTAATTGAGGCAACAGAAGATTTTTCTTCACCGTAAATGAAAGGCTTTGCTCCGCCGTCTTCTGTATACTTCAGATTCGGATGTTTAAGAATATCATACTTGAGGTCGATAACAGGTCTTTCACCACGGATAAAGAGAATTGCATAGCGATTATCAAGCATACGCACTTCGGCAGGCGTCATTAACTCTCTTCCTGATATTTGGTAGTTGGTAGAATAATTACCGTTTCTGCCAAAACTTCGTGCGTATGTGTTTGTGTCGATAGTTTCCTTGCCAAGTTGCTCGGAAACATATTTGTGTGTTGACTGCTCATTTCCGCCGAGATAAAGAAATTGGTCACAGTTGCCGACAATACTTTCCCATTGTTTTTCAAACAAGGCTTTAAGCTGAGAAAGATTTTGAAGTATTATGGATACGAAAATGTTTCTTGAACGCATTACGCTGAGTAACTTATCAAAATCATCGGGTAATGATACATTCGCAAATTCATCCATAAGAAAGTGTACGGGTATCGGTAACGCTCCGCCGTGCTTTTTGTCGGCACAATAAAAGAGTTGTTGAAACAGTTGAGTATATAAAATAGAGATAAGAAAATTAAAACTTGTATCGTTATCAGGAATAACGGCAAACAAGGCTGTTTTCTTTTCTCCCATAGTTGATAAATCAAGTTCATCTGTCTTGGTTAAAGCTGCAAGGCTTTCAAGATTGAACTTTTCAAGTCTTGACATCAAGGTTATTTGAATTGATTTAAGCGTCTTTGACGAGCCTGAATGATAAGACTTGTAATACTTAACTGCTATGTGTTCGGGTTTCTCGGTTTCAAGATTGTAGAACAGACGGTCAAGAGGTGTAAGGCACGGGCCGTCCTCATCATCTTCAATAGCACCTGCACGGAGCATATACATTACCATTGCAAAATTCTGTTCTTCTTCGGGTGCTTCATAGTGAAGATAAAAGATTAAAGCAAGTAAAAGCATTTGTGCCGCCGTATCCCAAAACGGGTCATTAGTCTGTGAGCCTTTCGGTGTTGTGCTTTTGAAAAGGTTGGTTACAAGCTTTTGTATGTCATTGTCATTTTCAAGATAAACAAAAGGATTGTAGCAATAGCTCTTTTCCATATCAATCAAATCAATAACCTTAACATCATAGCCTTTCTTTACAAGCAAATTGCCGTCAGCCTTAACTATTTCACCCTTTGGGTCGGGAATAACAAAAGAGGTGTTGCACTGCATTAAATTCGGCTTTGCGTAAAATCTTGTTTTGCCTGCACCGGCACCGCCACAGATTATCGTATTAAGATTTCGCCTGTGCTTTTTGCAGTTCATACCGATAGCGACATTATCGGTCAATATCTTGTTTTGGTTTATAGGCTTTTGAATATACTTTTTACCAACCTGTTTTGCTTTGCCCCACTTGGCAGAACCGTGTTCTTCACCACGCCTGTAATTTTTCTTTGAAGAAAAATACACCAACAAAGTAATACCGTAGATTAAAAGCAAAATGAGGACAGCTTTTAAACTGTCCTCACATAAGGTTATCTTAAACGGTTGTGCAAATATTTCACTAAAGCCATTAAGAATTGATATTAACCCGTTTGACATATACGGTGCAATCTTCAGTCCCATATATATCAACGGTGCAACAAAAACCGCAAAAGCGATAATTTCTGCTTTTTTATTATCGTTCCTCATTCTGCTTTACCACCTTTATCTTTTTGGTAGGTGCTTTGCAAACCTTTAACAGCACTTCATCTACGGCATCGGTTTCTCTTTTATCGCTGATTAAATCTGTGCGTAAATCATTGAGAGCACGAATAACTACGCCTTGTTCAAAATCATCAAGAACTAAATGGTAGCGTTCTTCTTTCATATATTATCGCTCCATTTCCTTGCTCTTTGCCTGCCTTTGACGATAGATTTCATCATTAACTCTGCTGACAATTTCCTTGTAGGCAGAATTTACAGAGGAGAGTTCACGGCGAATATCTTTTGCGTCCGCCTTTTTCCAATTATCCGGCAGGCTTTCAATAGCGAAAGCGTTTTTATCAACACCGTATTTGGTGCAAATCATATATGCAAGGCAAACTGCATTAAAGCCTTCGTCTCTACGGCTGTATGATTTCTTACCGTCGGCAAGTTGAGCAAATGCAACCTCTTGAGCAAGGCACTCAAAAATCTGTTTTGTATCGGTAAGATTTTCATTGAGTGTAATTTGCTGTGTTTCAAAGTTATAGAACGCACCGAGGTTTGAATTCGGTATTTCGCCTACAACAATTTCAACAGGCGAAGCATTTACAAAATTTTTGAGAGTATGTTTCAAATCTTCGGTCTTTTGAACTGCCTCTCTTTTTGAATTTGTTTGCGAACGGTCAAACACTCTTTTGACATTATAGCCAAGACCCGGTGTGCCGTCGCTCTTTGTATATTCGACAGGCTCAAGAATTGCAATACTCTTTTGCTTTTGGCGGACTTGGATGCCGTCCTTGTTTCAATCTTCAAAAGATTTAAGCTGTGTGGCATTAGGCATTTGCTTAAAGATAAGCAAAGTATTTGCCGCCGAATACATATCAAACTTTGCCTGAACAGCAAGAAATTCTTTCAGTTTGTCGGGACTTCTTGAAACCTCGATTGCCGTATCGTCAATCATTTGATATGTTCTTTCCTTTTCTGCCTTTCGATTTTCGGCATACTTTTGTGGGTTATATCCTTTTTTGTAACCGTAACTCATATCAATTACCTTTCCTTTATTGATTTAGCAGATTTTACTACGGTATCTGCAACCGTTTTTGATTTGTCTGCAATATCTTTTGCTCTGTCGGCTTTAATCTCATCTTTATAACCGTCAAGCAATTCTTTAACAGACTGTTTTTTGTCTTTAGCGTCCTTATCATTGATAGCTTTCGATGAACTCTCGGACAGACTGTCTTTTTCCGTCCGAGATAAAGAGGGGTTTTTATCCGTTTCCTCCGTACTCTTTGCCTCAATATGCTCAAGGATAAGGTCGCCGTTTGTTTTTTCTTCACTACTCTTACTTGTTTTTTCGCCGACAGACTTTTCAAGTTCATTGGTGATAGAGCCTTTATCAACCGTACCGAGTTTAAATCTTTCGATAATTCTGTCAATTTTGGATGCGTCCTCGGCACGGGCAATAATATCAACGGTGACATTTTTACCTTTTGCATTTCTGTCTTTAAGAACAGAATACAAAACACCGTATCTCTTTGCCTGCTCTGTAAACTTTTTCAAATCCTTTTGAGGAATTGAAAACACTTTAAGTTCTTTGCCGGACTTAATCAAGTTTGAAAGTCTTGCCTTACCTTTGGCTTTTTGTTCCTGTTTTAATGCGGCAAGCAGAAGAACGGCAATATTCTTTGCAGCTTCTCCCGATACCTTTGCAACAACCTCAAAGCCTTCAAGTGACAGTCTTACAACTTGTTCGGCTGCGTCGCCTGAGTTATTCACGATACTTTTCCTCCTTTTGCAGTTTCTTTTGCTCATCAATTTCTGCTTGCTCTAATTTTTCTTCAATTTCATTTGAACGCTCGGCAATATCATCAATGAGCAAAATTTCCTTGCGTATTTCTTTTAACCGTTTGCCGATTTCGGCTATTTCCTCTTTAACCTCATTCAGATTCGAGCAGTTCTTTCTTTTTGATTTATTTCGCAGTTGCTTTCTGTTTTCGGTTAATGTTTCAATTTCCTTTTCGACTTTCGATTTATATGAGAAAAGCTCCTCGACAGTATTTATCCGATACTGTTCAAGGAGCCTTACCTCGTTTGATAATTTGTCAAGTTTCATCAAATCTTCTCTTAAAAGATAATGAACTCTTGAAATGTTTCTCGGCTTATTATTTGGCAGATAACCGAGTTTATATAGGTAATAGAAATACAAGCCACGAAGTCCTTTGACCTTGCGTAGTCTTGTACCTCTTGTTGAAAGTTTATATTGCCCCTGACCTTGCACAAACGGTTTATATTTTACAGGTCTGTTATTTTCCAAAACGGCATTCAAAATATTTTCCTTTGAATACTTTTCACCAAGCCTATATGTTCTGATAGGTCTGTCATATCCTTTTGGAGTCACAGTCCAATACTTATGATTTACATTGAAGTTACAACTGTAACCGAGCTTTTTAAGATTGTATTCAAGTTCTTTTATACTCTTACTGTTTTCGATTGCAACATCAAGTGCTTCTTTTGCAAGGTTATATCTTGTCGGCATTCCTGCTTGTTCTTTTTGATTGATATAACTTCTGTCAACTGTCCTGTTAGGTTTATCAATCACAGAAATACCGTATTCCTTACAAACCTCATCAAAAACCATTTTATTTTTAAACCACGAAGTTTCTCTGCATCTTTTGCCGTCCACAAACGAAACGGAGTTAATGATAAAATGATTATGCAAACATTCAGTATTCAAATGAGTATCCACAACCACTTGAAATCTTTTACCCCAAATTCGTTTGGCGGCTTCGATTCCGATTTTATGTGCAAGTTCGGGTGTGACCTCTCCCGGCTTAAAACTCATATATCCGTGATAACCGAGTATTCCGTCTGTTTTGCCATATTGCATTTTAACTGTCATAAACTGTTGGTAAGCAAATTCGGCGTCACAATTTATACCTGTAGAGTATAACTGCTTTTCGGTCTTGTCAGGGTTATCACCGTAACCGAGAACTGTTTTTAGCGGGTCATAATCAGGATTGGTGGTTTTCTTTTCATTACTGCCGTAATTGATTACTTTGTCAAGTCTGCTGTTGACATTCCATATCTTACTTACTGCCATTTATCATTCTCAACAGGTCTGAGATACAACATTTCAATTTTTGTTCTCAACGCCTTAAGTTTATTTAATTCTTCCGCTAAAAGAGGCGCATCAACAAAATTTAATGTATTAGCCTTTGCAACAATTTGATTTATGTTTCTGCCGATAGCCGATAAATCGTTCATTGATTTATAGAAACGCTCGTCAGGCTTTTCTCTCGGCTCATAACCTCTTATCAGATATCTCATCAATGCTGCTTCGGACAAACAGGCTTTTTCGCATTTCAACTTTAAAATTTCATCATCTTCAGGTGTTATCCAAAACTGTTTTTTAATTGTCTTGTTCATCGGATGAATCCTCCTTTTCAAAACGCTCATTGCCATTACTCCTATTGATTTGCACCAAACACATTGTTGTGATTCCTGCAAATCCTCCAAATAAGAATGAGAGTATTGAAATAATTATAGTTTTCATTTTATAAATTCCTTTCTGTGTGTAATTGGGGTATTAGGGGAGAGCCCCTAACAAGCGTGTTTTTGCTCTTTAGGAGTAAAAACGCACTGCTTGCTAAGACAAGTCAGCATAGTATTATGCTGCTTCATTTACTGAATAAATCCATATATTTATCAATCAAATCATCATCTAACGAATGATATTCGGTATCAAATTCACTTGCTCCTACAAGGATAAAACTGCCGTATATGATTTCTGTTTTACCTGTTTCAGTATCCGTTACGGTGTGACTTGCAGAAAGAGAAAGTCTTTTACCGTCAGCGTTACAAAGCAAGGCGACATCATCTTCAAACGGCATATATTCGTCTACATCACCGCAGATAATTTCACTAATCGCTTGGTAATTGTTTTCGATTGTAATCATCTTCGGTTTGCTAAACGGTTCAACGAGCAATACCTTTATCAGGTTTTCTTCGTCCACTTGGTATTCTCCTTTCAGATACAACCGGCTTCATACCTTTACTTAAAAGTAAAAAATCGTTGACATCTTTCCCTCTCGGAACAGGGTTGTCAACGATTTCAATATTGGGATATTCAGTTGGTAAAATGATTTTTAATGTTTTTGTAGCTAATCTTCCGGCATAGTCGCTGTCAAGATGCAAATATATCTTTTCAATGTACGGATGACTTTTAAGATATGTCACAAGTGCTTTCGGTATCTTGCTTTCTTCGATTTTTTCTTTAGGCGTATACACACCTGCAAGAGAAATCATCGAAACATTTTGCCAATCTTTACCTTGCATTTTAACAAGAGTGGCATAAGACAAAAGGTCGATTGCAGATTCAAACAGATGAATATTTGCATTATCATTTGTCAATTTAAAGGAATATGACTTATCACTTCCCTCACATTCGCCCATAATTCTTTTGTTCTCCGTTGCACGAAACGCTGCGTACTTAGGTTTATTTTGTTCATTGAAACCTACAAAAACAGCATTATGATACGGTAAACTTTCAAATATGAAGCTATGCTCAAGGCAATAATCTATGATACCTTCATCAATACCTCTGCCGGTCAGGTACTCTTTAACTTTATCATCTGTTGGACTTTTTGGTGGAAGTTTCAGGTTATATACTCGCTTCTTTTTAGGTGCAATCGCTTTAACCGGCGGTTGCAATTTTTCTTTTTCAACGATAATTTTGACTGCGTCGATAAAAGAATATCCTTTAACCTCGGTCAAATATTTAACTGCACTTTTGCCGCCTATACCTCTTGAGTTCCAACACCAAAGCCCATTTGATATTTTCAAACTGTCGTGTTCTTTAGTGCAATAGGTATCACCTGAAAAGTGAACAAGCTCATCAGGTTCATAGTTTTGAAGATATGTGAGCAAGTCCATTTCCTTTGCTTTTTTGATTACTTCTTTTGGATAATATGGCAAGATCATCGCTCCTCTCTGTATTTTTGTTTTTGCTCTTGTGTCAATTTTAAATCGTGCTCGGTGCTGTCCTTAATACAATCACGAATCATTTGCATATGAGTACAATCAGTAGCAAGCCACTCTTGATAAAGAAATTCAAGCGGTCTTTTTTTTGACAGCAAGTGTTTCTTTTCTTTGTAGCTTAAATTCAAATCGTCATCTTCAAAGCAATACAAAATGTCTTGCTTATATACGATTTCATAAGCCGATTCAATAGCTTGATTGGGTTTTACTGACTGCTCGGATTTAATTTTTTCAAGAAACAAATCATACTCTTTCTGCATTTTTTCATAGAGCATATTGTCAAGCTGTTGATTGTTAAACATATAAATTCTCCTTGTAAATAAAAAAGCCAACTGTTTTACAGTTGGCTGAGTAAATAAAATACTTTTTTAGAATACTATGCATTGTCCTTAACAAATTTTATTATGTCTGAATTTTTTTCCATAGCGCTACTATCATTTTCGAGATCAATGATGCTATTCCAAAAATAAGTACGTCCATCAATAATAAACGAATCTGATTTCATAACTTCTGGAAACTCGTTAATAGTAACCATAAAAAGTTTATGACTATAGACTTTCTTTTGTCCATCACTTCCGGAAATTTTCTCACTAATTAATTGTGAAACATAGTCGATCTTCATATTTGATTTTTCTATTTTTAATTCCCTGGATAGATGATCTTTTATAAAATCCGCATTATTGATATTATCTTTGTAATTTAAGAATAACTTGCATTCCCAACGATTATCATAATAAACCAAATATTTATTTGGATATTTATTAAAAGAATCTCGAATTGCAATTATAGAATAATTATGAGTTATTTCATTAAGTTTATTTATATCTTGCAACAAATCTTCATAACTATAATTATTTTTCTTACTTTTGTAAATGTCAATAAATACCTTTATAGTAAAAAACAAACCAGCTATTAAAAATATAATTTTAAATAGCTTCGCAGGGATTATCCAAATATCATTATAAGATGCAAAAACAACGCTAATTAAAAAGGAAACAGCAGAGAGAATACTATCCCATGCTACCCTTTTTCCGATAAAACTCTTTTTTGCTTCCAACAAAAGATTTAATTTGCCATCGTCTATTAGTATTTTCATCATTTTTCCATTTCTAAAATAAATTCATAGTATAACTTATTTTATTATTATATAGTAATATTACTATATTTTCAACATTTTTTTATTTTTAGTTTAAATATTATTAAATATTAACGATTGCTTTATTTCTAAAATAATCGGCTGTGTTCACCTTGCTTCTCTGTCAACTTCATTTCGCTGAGGAGAATCATTGACTATTTCGTTGTCATCGTTAACAATCTCATTTTCTTTCTTATCAACATTAAGAAGTGCGTTAAGTTCGCTTAACCGTGCTTCTTTTTGTTTGAGTTCATCATCTCTTGAAAACGGTTTTTGGAGTTGTTCTTTTGCAATTTCAAGTTGCTTTTGAGTGTTTGAAAGCTCTGCTTTTTCATTTTCAAGAACCTTTTCTAAACCGTCAATTACATTATCAATACGGGTAATGTTGCCTAATGGGTCAGAACCAAGCACACCTTGATGAGAAATTGCACCTTTGATTTCAACTCTGTGTTGATGACTGAACGGTTCATAGTGAACTTCCATTTTGAAACCTCTGTACTCTCCGAGAGGATAAGTATTGCTGTCAGATAATGTCTTGCATACATCAATTATGGCTTGACCTGCGTCTGCCTTTTCGTCATACCTTACGCCGTTTACAATCATACCGACAAAGGTATCGGCGATACTCTTTGGGTTCTGTTTTGCAGTAGCTATGTCCTTAACAAAGCCGTCAATCCTCGATGTGTATCTTGCAATGTCACGAGGAAAATCTTTAAGCACCTTGTCTTCAAGAGAATATCTTTCCGATAAAAAATTTGATTTTAACATACGAAGTTTTTGCACCTGAATGTCAAGGTCCATTTTCTCTTTGATGTAGGGATTGCCTGTTGCAAGCATTTTTATTTCGGCATAGGATAACGCTGTTTCATCAATGTCTTCGGCAGACCTAACGGGAGATTTGCTCGACATAATCTGCGAAGCAAATTTTTGTTTACCTTCAACAAGTTGATAAAGGTATGCGTCAAAGGTTTGCTCTGTTACATAACGATAAATCTCTACCTTTGGGTTTTCGTTACCCTGACGGACAATTCTTCCGGCTCGCTGTTCCAAGTCCGCAGGCCTCCAAGGACAATCCAAATCGTGCATGGCAATCAATTTGTTTTGCACATTGGTGCCTGCACCCATTTTTTGAGTTGAACCCATAAGAACTCTGACTTCACCTGAGCGTACCTTTTTGAACAACTCGGCTTTCTTTGTTTCTGTATTCGCATCGTGAATAAATTGTACCTCATCGGGCGGAATGCCTTTTTTAATCAGCTTATCTCTAATATCGTTATACACGGAAAAATCATTGGATGATTTGGGTGTTGATAAGTCGCAGAAGACAAGCTGTGCCGACTTGTTCGGTGTTGTTTCATTCCAAATACGATATACATTATCAACAAGAGCATTGACTTTACTGCCCTCAAAGTCTGGTAACAATGGGTCAATCATTCTTTGGTCAAGAGCGAGTTTTCTGCCGTCATTTGTGATAATTAGCATATTATCCTGACTGCTGTCAACACCGCCGTTACGCACTTTTTCTGCACGCTCTGAAAGTGATTTAACCATTTCACTTTGAATGTCCGACGGTTTAACAGCAATATTTTTGTATTCAGCTTCAGGTACGGGAAGTTTGAGCATATCGGCTGTCTGAATATCTGCCACCTCTTTGAACATTGACATCAATTCGGGCAGGTTATAGAACTTAGCAAAACGGGTTTTCGGTCTGTAGCCTGAACCTTCGGGCGTTAATTCAATGGCGGTTATCGTTTCGCCAAAGGTTGACGCCCAAGCATCAAAGTGCTGTAAATCGTGACGGCGAAGCGTGTTGTACTGTAAATATCTTTGCATTGTATACAGCTCAACCATACTGTTACTGATTGGTGTGCCTGTCGCAAATACTACACCTCGACCTCCCGTAATCTCATCAAGATACTGTGTTTTCATAAACAAATCGCTTGACTTTTGTGCTTCTGTCTGTGTTATACCGCCGACATTACGCATTTTTGTATACAGGAAAAGGTTTTTGAAATAATGAGCCTCGTCAATAAACAATCTGTCTACACCAAGCTCCTCAAAGGTCACAATATCGTCTTTTCTGCTTTGGTCGTTTAATTTATCGAGTTTTGCCTGAATGCTCTTTTTAGCCTTTTCAAGTTGCTTTACGGTGAAGTTTTGACCTCTTTGGTATTTGAGTTCGGAAATACCCTCGATAATTTCATCAAGTTGCCTTTGAAGAATTGTTTGCTGCCTTTCAATACTCATAGGTACTTTTTCAAACTGTGAATGACCTATGACTATCAAATCATAATCACCGGTGGCAATTCGGGATAAAAAACGCTTTCTGTTTTTCTTTTCAAAATCCTTTTTGGTTGCCACAAGTACCTTTGCATTCGGATAGAGAGTGAGAATATCTGCACCCCATTGTTCGGTAAGATGATTAGGTACAACAATCATACATTTACTTGATAAGCCGAGACGAATTGATTCTTCAGCTATTGCAATCATCTCATAAGTCTTGCCGGCACCGACAGCGTGTGCAAGAAGCGTGTTACCACCGTAAAGGCTGTGAGCGACAGCATTTAACTGATGAGGTCTTAAAGTGATTTCGGGATTCATATTTGGAAAGATAAGGTGACTGCCGTCATATTCACGAGGTCTGATTGAATTGAACTTCTCGTTATACATTTCACACAAACGGTTACGCCTTTCAGGGTCATTCCATATCCAGTCCTTAAACGCCTGTTTAATTGCGTCTTGCTTTTCCATAGCAATAGCTGTTTCTTTCTTATTAAGCACAGGCTTTTTCTTACCGTCGTCATCAATAACATAATCAAAGATACGGACATCTTTAAGATTTAATGTTTGCTCAATAATTTGATAAGCATTGATACGGCTTGTACCGTAAGTACTGTTTGCTTTAACATTTCCTCTGTCGCCACTTTTATTTGTAATGTTCCACTCACTGCTGAACGGTGAAAAATTCACCTTAATATTTAACTTGCAATAGTACGGAGTTTCAAGTAATTCATACATAAAATTCTCAACAACATCAACAGGAAGCCAAGTAGCACCTAACCTGACATCAATCTCACTTGCCGTTAAATCTTTAGGCTGTACCTTTTCAAGTGATTCAACATTGATTTGATATTCAGGTTGTGTCTTTGCAATAGCTTTTGCAAAACGCAGTTTTGCTCTTACATTACCCGAAAGATATTCGTCTGCCATCAAGTATTTTTGAGCAGTAGGATTATCGGCATTGTATTCAGGGTTAAGGAATATTACGCCTTGAAGTTCATCATAAATCTCTTTTTCGGGCTTATGGCAAAGATTGCTCATATATTCAATATCTATCTTTGCCCGTTCACCCATAGATACGGCAAGTGCTTCCGAAGGAGTATCAACCTCCGTTACGGGAATATGAGGTTTAATAGTCCTCTTGGTAAACATATCTGCTTTTCGTTCAAGAGTGCCGTTTTCTCCGAGTATTTCAAGAGCAGAAATAAGGTGATACGAAGCGTCCTCGCCGAATACCGACTTGTTTGCTCTGCTGTTTATTAAGCCGTACTTTGCCGTGAACTTATTGTACAGTTCATTAAGATTTTTCTGTTCTGCAAGTATGTCTTCTTCAGGATAATCATCGGTTTGAAGTTCGATGAGTTTTCGGGTACTGTCCCTAATGGAAATCATACCTTTGATTCTGTTCTCGGCAGTAGCGGATACATCAACAGGCATCATTCTTGAATTTTCTCTAAAGTATATCTTTCCGTCTACAACAGTATATGAAAAGTTACGAACATCAGGTAATGCCGGAATAGATAAATCTTCTTCAAATTCATCACCGATTTGCACCTCTGTAATTTGTCCTTGAATATTCTTAACAGCCACATCAAGCAGTTCTTCAAGACTTCTATCCTCATATGGAATACAGGTTGATTCAGGACCGAAACGACCTGAAACCATTTCCATATTACCGAGTACCATATCAGGATTATCAACAAAGTATTTATTCATTCTGATACCGTCTTCGGTATTATTAAGCTGTACCCAATTAGGCTCAATATCAAGCACCCTATTTCGCTTTTGAAGAACAAGAATATCCGATACTACCTCTGTGCCTGCATTGCCCTTAAAAGTATCGTTAGGAAGTCTTATTGCACCGAGAAGGTCTGCTCTTTGAGCAATATATCTCCTGATATTGCTGTTTTCTTTATCCATAGTACCTTTGGAGGTAATGAGTATCATTATGCCGCCTGTTCTGACTTTATCAAGCGACTTCATAAAGAAATAATCGTGAATAAGCGGGTTGTGCTTATCATATTTTTTATCCGATACTTTAAAATCGCCAAAAGGTACATTAGTAGTGACAAGGTCATAGAAGTTATCGGGTAAATCTACCTTTTCATAGCCGTTATTAACAATACTTGCAGTTTGATAAAGCTGTTGTGCAATAGCTGCCGAAACAGAATCAAGTTCAATACCGTAGACCTTACTGTCAGCCATACTCTTTGGTTTCATACCGATAAAATTACCGATACCGCAGGACGGTTCAAGAATATTGCCTTGCTTGAATCCGAGATTTTCGACAATATCATAGCAAGCCTTAACTACTTCTTGAGGAGTATAAAAAGCGGTTAATGTGCTTTCTCTTGCAGCATTGTATTCTTCGGGCGATAAGACAGATATGAGTTCGTTATATTCATTTGCCCAAGATGAATTGTTTTCGTCAAACGCTTCAGGAATGCCGCCCCAACCGACATATTTTGAAAGGACGATTTGTTCATCGGGTGTTGCAAAACGGTTGTCGGCTTCACATTCTTTTAAAACCTTGATAGCCTCCATATTCCTGCAAAAGCGTTCTTTTTTACCTACAACCTCAACGGGATGTGCGGCAAAATCAAAATCGTGCCTTAGCTCAATAGGAATTTCGGGATGAATATCCCACTGACTATGTTCAGTATGCTGTTTTGTGTTTTGAGTGGGAATAATCTGTTCTTTTTCTGTCGGTAAATATTGCCTTACAAATTCAACAGTTTCTTTGCGAAAGATAGGAAAGCCTGTCCCGTCGGCAAAGGTTTGGTCAGCCATAGATACATAACCGTTACTGACAGAATCAACAACAAAGTGTCTGCCGTCAATATCTATTTCTTCACCGATTAGATTTAAGCCATCATCAACTTCCGACACAACGGGCTTGGTTTCTGCATTAACCTTTTCTTTTTCTGCCGGTTTAGTAAACTTGCTCGGTTGTTTTACTTTTGGCGCAAGGTTGGGATAATCATATAGTTTAAATGTGCCGTTTTTGTAAGCGATAAAGTCATCATAGATTTGCTTACGGTACTGATACATTCTGTCATCTTTATCCATAAGAGCCAAAGCATTTGACATCATATTTTCAATATCATCAAGTGCCTGTGGGTTATCAAGTTGAGCCTTGATAACTCTTGAAATCTTGTATGGTTCAATATCATTCGGATAAGGCTTAGCGTCATTCTCGGATAAACCTTCAAAGAACGATTCCAAATCTCTTGATATTTCGTTTTTGTATATATCGGGTATAGCGTCAATATCCTCTTGCGTTACAAACTTGTTTTGCTTGATAAGAGTATCGATTCTTTTTGCGACATCGCTCCATTTAACAAGAACTTTTGCATAAGGCTCCATAACCGAGCCGTGGCTGAATTCGATACCTTTTGTTGTTTTATTAACGCTGTCATTACCGCCTAAATATCCGCTTTGATTATCTCTGCTTACATATTTAATTCTGTCGGCTTTATCAGGGTGATTAACAAAATAGGTGTAGGTTTCAAGCCTGTAAGCGTGGTTGTTTTTGCCGTTTATGATAATCTTGTCTATCTCATCTTGCGAGATAAACATTTCTCTTTCAGGCAGATAACCCGATTCAGCTTTAAACAAAATAGGTTCTCGTTTCATACCCTCAATAATTTCTGCAATATATGGTATAGAATATTGAGCTGCATAATTAAAGCGAATGATTTTCATACCGGCGTTGTAGTCATCCATCAGTCTGCCGTACTCTTTGAAAATTTGAGCACGCTTTTCATCATCCTTGAGCATATCGGTAATTTTTTCAACCATATCGTGATAGCCGAAAACACCATCAATTTCTTTTTGTATTGACTGCAGACAATTATCTTTATTAGGATAATCGTCACTCAAATCTCGGATAAATTCTGTAAGTCTGTCGGCAACTTTATTCAGTTCGTAGTCATCAACCTTGTCAAGTTCATACTGTGGCATATATCTGCCTACATCAAGAAGTTCACGAATACGAACAGCCGCTTGCTTCCAAGTGAGATGTGTTGCCGTACTTGTTTTAGCCGATGTGCCTTTAGCAATACTTATACCGTTTTCATCATACCAAAAGGATACATTTTCACCGTTAAAGACAAAGCCTGCACCGTTAGTGCCGTAAAGGAATTTGAGCATTCTTGCGTTATACTCAACACCTCTGTCCCGTCTGAAGTGCATAGCAATTTGTACTCTGCTGTTTTTATCATTAAAGCCACAGCAAAGTGCTTCATCAATAATCTGTTGTGAGATGCCAAAATCGGTAAAAAGTGATGTTTGAGGTATTTCATCATATCCAGGCTCGTTATCATAAGAAAAGCTGAACAAATCAAGCTGTGTTTTTTCTTCCTTTTCCGTATCAAGATACTTGCCGTCATTGATAAGTTCTTTAATGATACCGATAACAATATCCCACGAAAAAACGGACTCCTTTGTTCGGGTTTTGTAGTTACCCTCATACATAAGAAGTCCGTTATCAGCTAATGTAAAGCCAAAGTGTTTATTGAATTTATCGTACTCATCAAACCGTCTTGGATACAGCGTTTTGGTATAGTTTATGAGTTCATTATCTTTTTTGGTGGTTTGGTAAGCCTTGATGATTGCAGGTTTTCTTTGTACCAAATCATCATCGGGATTGCTGAGCATATACCTGATAGCCTGTTCGTCAACAAACGGCGGCAGTTCATCAGTTACATCGTGTAAATCAGTTCGTTCAAAACTGTTTCCCTCGCCGAGTTTTTGATATTGTTCATCATTCCCACCCAAGTCATCATATTCGTTTGCTTGAGTTTCTCGGTCACTCCCTGTGCTTTTGCCATCTGAGTTATGATTTGTTCTTCCATCTGCTGTGCCTGTTCCTGAATCTCGTTCAAGTGGCTGTTGAGTGTGCCCTGTGTCAGTTGATAACGATAAATTGCCGGATGGGTTTCCTTGAGGAATTTCTTGCGTGCCTTGCCATAACTGTTGAGAACTATTTTGGTCTGCGGAAGCATTAAGTTCGGTATTTGGTAATTGCCCATTTGTGTATAGGTTACTGTCATTAGTAACACTCCTTTCGTTTTCTTTTTCGCCTTTAGTATATTGCGTATTCTGTTCTTTATCAAATGTGCGAATTACAGAAAGAACAGTTTTTGATATTTCCGACAATCCCATTTCTGCAATACTGCTTGTCGCATTACCCAAAATACTGACAGTTAAGGGAGTATTGAAACTCATAACACCCTCGAAACTTTCATTATCAAAATATCCGTCAACATCAAGATTGAGCCTTGCCATAATCATATATGCAACGCTGTTTTGAAGTGCCATACGCAAGACAGACTCACACATATCCTCACTTAATTCTTCAAGGAAACTATCGTTTTTGCACATTACCAAATCGACGTTATAGTCATTGATATTATCTTCTACAAGAGTTTTTGATGTTTCCCATACAGCGTTGTAAATGTCATCACTTGCAATATCGTAGGCGTTTTGCAGCGTTTTGATTACATCATCTTTAAAGCTATCCTGATATTTCCAAATAGGCACAGGTTTTGAGTTTTCTCGCTCAGATGTGTCGCTAATATCAAAGTAATATTTAAGTCTTGGATTGTCTGTACTGTCATCAACAACAGCAATGCCTTTAGCCCCTCTGTTTACCATTCTGTTAAAGCGGTTATTCCAAGAGTTGAAGCTAAGGACAGCTTTTGCGTCAGGTCTTTGAGCATAGATAAGCAATTGTTCATCAAAAGGCAGTCGGAAGTTATAGCAGGCAGAGCCTAAAAAGTTCTGCCATACTGTGGGTGATCTTACAATATCTTCACAGGTATTGTTATATAACTTTCTGATGTGCTCAAAAGTATTAGCCATAGTCATCACCTTTCAATTTGTTTTTTTAATGGAAATACAGTTTTATTGCCATTTTCAATAAGTTCGGCAAAATCGTGAATATGATAAGTCTCGTTGCCGATTTTAGTGTGATATTCATCAATGTACTGACATCCAAGGGCTTCACTCTTTCCGTCAGGTTCAACAACTTCAATTTGAGAACCGTCAGGGATGTAGAAAAGAGTGTTGAAATGCTTATCAATAAAGCGTATAGACTTACTCAATTCTTTCATCTTGCTTACCTCCGAGATATGAATAGAGCGTGTGCTTTTTTACATTTTCTTTAATGGCACATATAACCTTAATTTCTTTAATCGAAACATTAGGCAAATCAAGCATTTCTTCTGTTTTCATATTCAAAATATCTGCTTCATTGCATTTGCCTGCCGTAAAAAGTTTTAAAAGCACTTTCATTTTTGTTTGGAAATCTGTATCCATCAGCGTTCACCTCTGTCTTTTGCCTTTTCACTTCGTTGAATATTGGCAAGACCGACCTTTGCCCATTCAGGCAAATTGCTTTTATCAATCGTTCCGAGTATGTCATAACGGCGCACATACATTTCTTTTCCGGTTGAGAGAGAACAACCATATACCTTTGTGCCTATTGCATTAGGCATTGCTCCGTTACCTCCGGTACAGTAAAAAAGCTGACTGTCTGCATAACGATATTCTCGCCTTAAGATAGACGGTTTGAGTACAATAACTTTACCAACGAGTTTTGTGTTTTCAGCAATGGCAGTACACATATCATTTGTGATTACGCCAATTCCGTCAATTATTTGTTCTTTTCTTTTTTCTGCCTGTTCTTTCACATTATCGCAAAAAGCAATGACTATATCGGGATAAGAATTTGATGTACATATAGCGTTAATTCTTGCAAAAAGCTCATTGCTTTCGTAATACCCACAAAGATATTTATCGCCGTTTTCATTATGATTTTCTGCGATTATGACCTCGTTTTCACCTACATACATAGACTCAATAATTTCATAACCGTTAATAACTTCGTTTTCTTTGTCCATATTAGCCTCCTTTATTATTAAAGGCGGCAACCGAAGTTACCGCCCAAATAAGTTTAATTATCGTTTTTCTTTTTGTTTCTGACTTGGAGAAATACAAGCCCTGCAACAATAAAGACAACAAGTGCAATAGACACAATCGTTTTGACCGTCATTATCTTTTACCTCCTTTTTATTATCGTTCATCTCGTTCTCGGTTATGCCGTTGTCTGTCTTTGTCAAAGGAGCGATACATTTCAGCCTTATCGGCAACTCTTTGACCAAAGTCTTTTAACGCATCAAATTTGTTTTCAATATAATGACCGTAATAATACGAGCCGTTATTACATTCCCAAGTAACATATTGCTTTTCTTTATTTGCAGTAGTTCTTTCACCGAGCACGATTTCACCTTTGCCGACGGTTACGGCATTGATAATGGTGTAGCCTGCATTAGTTCTATCACTCATTATCTGTGCCTCCTTTTTTCTTTCTCTTAATAAAGAAATATACACAGCCTGCGATACCGACAAGTGAAGCTCCTGCAACACTTAAAATTTTATTGATATTCCTTTCGTCTCCTGTCTTTGGATTTTCAAGTTCAGGGACTTTAATTGTTACGGTCTGTCCGTCATCGTTAATGTCAGCATGAGCGGTTAACTCGACACCGTCACGATACAATGTTTCAAACACTACAAGATCTGTATCCTTTTTAATAGCCGAACCGTCAAAAGTAAAGGTAACTTCTACTTTGCCATCAGCCTTATCGGGTACAAACTTAACTGTTGAAGTGATTTCTTTGCCTTTAATTTTAAACGGTTTGCCTGTGGATTTATCCATCAATGTGCCTTTGATAACATATTCGGTATTAGGTACTAAATGCTTGTACTCAACAGTATCTTTTATAGTTATTTCACCTTTTGCAACTGCTTCCTTTTTGCCATTGACGGTTGCCGTTGTTTTTAATTCTGGCACTTTATCATTGATTGCAGTAAGTTCAACCACTTGCTCGTTATCTTTGATTATTACAGTAAATACATCTTCATTATCAAGATAGCCGTCGGCAGGTTTGATTTCTTTGATAAGGTATTCACCGTAAGGAATATTGCTAAAGTTGAAGATACCGTTTTCATCGGTAACGGCAGTTAAAATTGCTTTATCTTCTGTAAATTCGGTAGTGTCCGATTTAAACAAACCAAAGGTTGCACCCTTGATTACTTCCTGCGTTTCTCTGTCAATCTTCAAGCCTTTAACAGAACCATAAATGAGATTGTTTTCGATAGCTTTATCGTTATTGATTTTAATATCAATAACCTTTATGTCCTGACCTTTATATTCGGTATCAAACTCATATTTTGTATCGGATAAGATATAGTGCTCATCGGTTGCGATTTCTTTTGCGTACCACTTAAAGCCTACGGGCAAGTCACAGTCAAAGACAATGCTTCCATTTTTATCGCAATTTGCAAAAGTGATAAGAGCATCTTTTGGAATAACATCGCCGTTGCTTGCTTTAATGTCCTCATCGGCATAAATACCGAATCTTACAGAAGTGATTTCACCGTTATTGCCGATACTGAATATCTTATCCTCTGCCATAATCTTTTTAAGTGAAACCGAAATCTTCTGTCTATCGTTATACACCGAAAGGTCGGTTGAGGTAACGGAAACATTCTGTCCTGCATAGGTGAGTTCAGCATCATACTTGGCGGCATTATGAACATATCCGTTTGGTGCAGTCTTTTCAATAACTGTATATTTACCGAGATAAAGTTCTTTTGATTTAGCCACACCGTCATCGTCGGTTGTGATAGTATCAACCAAAGTGCCTTGCTCATATCTTACCGTACCGTCGAGAGTGGTTATATCTTCGGCAGCATAGATTTCAAAAATTGCTCCTTTAAGATTACTTATACTGTATTTCGGAGTGTATACGCCTTTGTTTTCTTCAACAGATGAAAAAATCTCACCTGTTTTAGTGATATTGATTACACCTTTTTGTGCAACATCTCGTGCCTTAACTTTAACTACGGTAACACCTGTATCGGTTGATGAATTTTCTTGACTGATAGAAAACGGAATCGGAGTATCGTCAAGAACATATCCATATGGTGCTTGTACTTCTTTAAGAGTATAATCACCATACGGCAACTTTTCAGGTGTGATTAAATATCCCTCTTTGTTGGTGTAAAAGGTATGAATTGATGTCACTTGAGGGTAGGTGTACTGCATTGTAACTCTGTGATTATCACTATCGTAAATCTCGAATGCCGCACCCTCGTATACTATCTGCTTTCCTGTTTCTTTATCAAGCTTAACTACCTTGAGATACGACTCGAAATTTTTATTGTTGATAAGGAATTTGTAATTCTTGCCGTCTTTATTGATGAAAACATCGAAATCGGTGATAAGTTCTCGACCTGCCCAACCTTTAGTTTGATGGACAGTGTAAACACCATATGGAAGTAATTTTGTACTTGCAAAGCCATCTTCGTCGCAAACAATAGTATCTCGTTCGTCTTTGTCGGCATTTACAAAAGAACCTGCCGATTTAAGATAGACTTGGAACTCCGCACCTTTTTCGGGTGTTTCAATTTGTGTATCGCCGTTATCCGTATGTTTGATAATACTGATTTTGCCCTTGATAACTTGTTCCATAACAGTCATATCGGGTGCTGTGTTATATTCAATGTTGTAATCCCTTGGATCCGCACCGACTCTATATACGGTATCATTTAAAAGATAACCCTCACTTGGACTGATTTCTTTTATTGTCCAATCAGTACCACATACATAATAGTCTGTTGTAAAAGAGCCGTTACTGTCGGTTGTATATTGTGCAACAAGTTCATCGCCTTTATACAAACCATAAACAGCACCACTGAGTTTAGCGTCACCTTGTGCGTGTCCTTTTTCGTAGTCTTGTTTTGTGACATTAACCCTAAATTTTTTAAGAACATTAGAAAACTGAACCGAAGCTGTCTGACCGCTTACAATAGTTACTGCTTGTGTGTCTTGCGGAACATATTTGACATCCGTATATTCAGAAATCTGATAATTGCCCGGCGGAAGATTATCAATTTGAATTTCGCCGTTTGCATTGGTAGTTACATCTTTTGAAATACCGTTACCGCTGATATGGAACTTAACATTATCTACCTTTCCGTCTTCGCTAACTTTCATCAGCTTAGCATTACCCAATGAAACTTTAACATTTAAGTATGCTTTCACCGGGTCTGAAACCGACTGCCCAAAAGTAACGATGTCTTGCAGCTGTCCGCTTTGCGGTCCGATTTTTTCATCAGTCCATGTGATAACGGCTTTACGCTGACTGTTCTTTTTATTTACAGTAATTAGTACATCATCCTTTGGTGCTTTTTCTGCTGTGATAGTAAGCGAATTGCCGGATTTACTGAATGTAAGTCCACTACCGCTAAAATCATAGTTTGAAAGCACTCCGTTTGTATCGTTTATGGTTGTGCTGTAGTTCTTACCGTTCCACTTTAATTCAACGCTTCTTGCTTTGCTTTTACTTCTGCTTGCAAAACTCGGAACAGTTGTATGCTGCTTTACACTTTTTTCAATGCGAGAATAGTGGCTGAAAATTTTACTTCTAAGCGGATGTTTGCTTGAAATAATTTCTTTAATATTGTGCTTGCCATGTTTAGTAGCATCAACATGGTTGAAATTCTCGTCACGCTCTCCGATTACCGTTTCCCAAACAAGAAGTTGCGTTGCAAGATGATTAGCACAATCATCAGCTTTTGATGAATTCGTAGAAACCCAATCTACTGAGTTTTTGCCTGTGTAACCATACTGCATAATTCTTCCGAGATAAACTTTTATTGTGTCAGGATCAATTGTCTTATTATATTTACTTGGGTAATTATCCCAAAAGCTCTCTGCTTCCTTTGAAAGTTTATCTCCCGTATATAGTGAAACACCGGGTTCGATACAGTAACAGGAATCGCCCTCATAATCGCCAATTGCTTTAACGGTTACATAGTCCGTGTTAAAGGTGCTCCAACCATTCATAAGCTCGTACGCAGGATGTCCCCAATGTTCCTTGTTTGTTTCTTTACCTCTCGGCAGGTCAATAATATATACATCCTGCTTAGTGGCAGCGTGCGCCGTTGCAGTTACGCCAATAAGAGAAGAAAAGCACATCAATACTGCAAGAAACAATGATGTACTTCGTTTTATAAATTTCTTCATTTAGATAATTCCTCCTTGAAAATGAAAAAGCACACCGAAAAACGATGTGCTTTAACAATGGTTATTTTTAGTTTTAATTAAGCATAGCCAATATAAATATCATAGTTACCATTTCCTGTGCTTTCCGCCCAAATCCATACATCAGTAAATCCTTCGACATTCTTATATCTGTTCAGTCTGCTCTTAATATCTCTTTCGATATTGGAACAATTGGCATTTGCATTGATAGGATTATCCCAACAATCCGTGCAACTGCTGTCAAGATTTAAGCCGATACTTTTAGCATAATTCTTTGCGTAGCTTACATAGTGGTTTACATCAAAAGATTTTTGAGTAGTAGTATGTTTCTTTGTGGTTGTCGGCTTTGAGGTAGTGGTAACTTTTTTAGTAGTTTGATTTTCGGTTGGCTTAATTGAAGTTGAATTAGGCATTGATTTTGCTTTGTAAGTTTGTACCGTTTTATCAGCCTTTGTTTTTGGTGAAATCGGCTTATTTGTACTCGCTTTCGCTGTTTTATCAAATTCAACGCCGGTTGTTTTTTCGCTTGAATTAACATTAGCATTTTCTTTTGTGTTTACTGTTGAAGTATTCGTTGTATCGGCTTTCGTATCATTTTCAGCAGTCGAAATAGGCAGTGTTGTTTCTTTACTTGCAGAAAAAGAACTTGTTTCTGCATTTTCATTTACATCACTGTTCTTAACCGAACAACCTACAAATACACTGATTAGCACAACTGCAACCATACATACAATCACTGACTTTTTCATTAAGCATTCCTCCTTTGCTTTCGCCGCCAATTTAACAGATTTTGGTAATTTCGGCAAAGGTGCGTTTATTAAATCATACACATCATTCCTTTATTTGATTTATAAGGCTCTTTCTTTTCTGCAAGTTTGTATGTTAAATAAGGGGGTATATTGAAAAGAGGGGGGATAGAAAAAATATACTCCTATTATCTGCTGTCCCTTTCGGCTCTGCTTTTCAGAAACTTGTTGTAATGCTCCAAAGCCTTGCATACATAATCTTGCCTTTTCTCAGGTGCAACAGATTGCGGAATATACTTTTCAAGCGTCTTATGTGGAATTATGAGCCTTTCCTGTTGGTTTGGTTTCAATTCACACATAACATCAAGAATAGTATCACTGTTGAGTTCTCCGTCGTTAAACATTTTGTGCATACGAATAGCCTGTGCGTGAGACGGAGTACAACACTCGCTTTCTATTGCTTCCAACAAATCTTGCTGACATTCTTTATCAAGAAACGATATTTCAACAGCCGGTAACATTTTCATTTTACCATCGTCAACCATTTGCAACAGTTCAGGGATAAGATAGGTAAGGCGAATAAATCGTCTTATTTGATCTTGACTTTCTCCTGTCTGTTCAGATAGCAAAGCTCTTGATGTTTTCGACTTCTGTGCAGTTTGCACAGAAGTTAAATCCGTTCGTTTTCCTTGATGTTTCATCGCATCCAATTTCATTTTGTATGCAAATGCCTTTTCACTCGGCAAAATGTTTTCTCTTTGGATATTGCTGTCAACCATAATGACGGTTGCGGCATCATCGTCCAAATTTGAAACGATACAACGCAATGTGTTTTTACCGGCAATCTCACTTGCAAATTTTCGTCTGTGTCCTGAGATGATTTCATAATCACCATTATCTTTCTCACGAACAATAGCAGGAACCAACACTCCGTTTTCAGAAACACTTTCAACAAGTTTATTCATTTCTTCGTCATCACGCACTTTAAACGGATGATTAGGAAACGGCACAAGTTTTTCAAGCGGAATATCTTTTATAGTCGGAGTAAGTCCGTTTTCTCGCTCGCTTTGTGATGTGAATAAATCATCGAGCCTGTTCAGACTGAAGTCTGTTTTTCTCTTTTCGCTCAAGTTTCAACACCTCCTTCGTAAAGTCTGCATACGCTTTTGCTACCTTGCTGTTTTTATCATAAGCGAATATTGATTTACCGCTTATTACAGTTTCAGCTGCTTTGATACCCATAGGTATCTGCGTATCAAAAATTTTCAGATATTTGCCATAGTCGTTTACGATAGCTTCCTTTGTACTTTTGGAAAGGTTAGTTCTGCCATCTACAAGTGTAAGCAAAATACCATCAATTTTAAGCGACGGATTTATTTGTCTTTTAACCTTATCTATGGTTTTAACGAGCTGTGTCATACCTTTAGCTGCAAGAAATTGCGACTGCACAGGAATGATAACCGAATCGGCTGCAACCAAGGCATTTACCGTAAGCACGCTCAAAGACGGCATACAATCAATAACCACATAATCATACGCCTTTTTAATTGAATTTACATAGCCTTTCAGCACGGTTTCACGGCTCATTGTATTGACTAAGCTAAGTTCAAGTGCCGACAAATCAAGGTTAGCCGGAAGCAAATCAATATTTTCTTTATGGTGAAGAATACCGTTTGCAGGGTTCTTATTCCTTTCCTCGATATACTCGACGAGTTTGTCTGCAAGAGTAACCGAAAGTTCATCTGTATCTCTCCAACCCAAAGCTGTTGTCAAATCGCCTTGTGGGTCACAGTCGATAAGCAAGACTTTCTTGCCCTCATTTGCAAGACCTACTCCAAAATTTAAGGCGGTTGTAGTTTTTCCTACACCGCCTTTTTGATTGCATATTGCAATTACTTTTGTTTGTTTCGTTAAAAACACCTCCGTTTTAATTCTATATATACAAAAAAACCTGCCGATTTTAACCGACAGGCTTTTAACTATATTGTGTGGCTTTTATGGATTTCATGTAATTCTTTTTCAAAAATATTTGATAATTTTCTTCCTGATTTAGTAATATAAAAATCAAAAGGTTTTCTATTTGATCCTAATTCTATCCATAATGGATTTTTTTGTGCTGTTACCAAACCTAAGGATTGCAATCGCAATACTGGAGCTATATCTATTTTTTTCAAATCATTTTCATTAACGCCTCCGTGGCACATAAACTCAAATAGCACTTCAAAATCCGATGGCAATAGGCGTGCAATAATTTCTGAATACTCAGCAAACTCTAACCATAAAATCTCTTCATACAAATATGATGAATAAAGTTTTGCCAACATTTTAGGCTTATGTAAATCAATATAACGATCAAGTATAATTAAAACATATTCTAACTCCTTATTTCTAGATTTTGAATTATTTTGAAATTTTTCTTTTAGCTTTTCTAAACTTTTTTTATCTACATAGCCACGATTGAATTCCTGCGTAAAAACATCTATTTTTTTAATATAGTAAATATCCCTTATTGATTTTCCTATTTTAAATAAAGATACAGCAGTAGAAACAAATGGTATATTTTTCCATAAACCATCTTCTAAAAAGTTGTCTAATTCAACTTCAGCAACATTAGAAACAATATCTATTGAATTTTCTTTAATAGATTCTAAAAAAGCTGATGACAAAGATTTTGAACCCATTTTAACTCTCCATTATAAGATATTTTAAAATATAGACCAACAAAATTCATAATAAAATAAACAGGTATGCTATTTTTCAATAACATACCTGCTAATTTCATATTACCACGCTTACGGTTATATCTTTCCATTGATATGGACGAAGATATTGATTTGTTGCGTGTCTAAAGGCTTTTGCCTGCTCAAAACCAATCTTAAAACTAAAAGTAAGATTAGTCCTCCATTTCTGCAATAGCAGCCTGTGCAGCGGCCAGACGCGCGATCGGCACACGGAACGGAGAGCAGGACACATAGTCCAGACCGATCTGGTGGCAGAACTCTACGGAGCTGGGGTCACCGCCGTGCTCACCGCAGATACCGCAGTGCAGCTGGGGACGGGTAGCTTTACCGTTCTTCACAGCCATCTGCATCAGCTGGCCAACGCCGTCACGATCCAGCTTGGCAAAGGGATCGTTCTCAAAGATCTTGGCGTCATAGTAAGCATTCAGGAACTTACCGGCGTCATCACGGCTGAAGCCGTAGGTCATCTGGGTCAGGTCGTTGGTGCCGAAGCAGAAGAACTCTGCTTCCTTAGCGATCTCGCCAGCAGTCAGAGCTGCGCGGGGGATCTCGATCATGGTGCCCACTTCATACTTCATATCGCTGCCGGCAGCCTTGATTTCTGCATCAGCGGTGGCAACCACGATGTCCTTTACATACTTCAGTTCCTTGGCATCGCAAGACAGGGGGATCATGATCTCCGGAGCCACGGTCCAATCCGGATGTGCCTTCTGTACATTGATGGCAGCGCGGATCACGGCCTTGGTCTGCATCTTAGCGATCTCAGGATAAGTCACAGCCAGACGCAGGCCACGGTGACCCATCATCGGGTTGAACTCATGCAGAGAAGCAATGATGGCCTTGATCTGCTCAACGCTCTTGCCCTGTGCCTTAGCCAGCTTCTCAATATCTTCTTCCTCAGTGGGAACGAACTCATGCAGCGGGGGATCCAGGAAACGGATGGTTACCGGGCAGCCCTCCAGCGCCTCATACAGCTTCTCAAAGTCGCCCTGCTGATACGGCAGGATCTTCTCCAGAGCAGCCTCACGCTCCTCAACGGTGTCAGAGCAAATCATCTCACGGAAAGCAGCAATTCTGTCTTCCTCGAAGAACATATGCTCGGTACGGCACAGACCGATACCCTCAGCGCCCAGCTCACGAGCCTTCTTGGCATCTGCGGGGGTGTCTGCGTTGGTGCGTACTTTCAGTACACGGAACTTATCAGCCCAGCCCATGATACGACCGAAGTCGCCGGAAATGGTTGCGTCCTGGGTAGCAATAATGCCGTCATAAATATTACCGGTAGAACCGTCAATGGAGATGTAGTCGCCCTCATGATAGGTCTTGCCTGCCAGAGTGAACTGCTTGTTGGCCTCGTCCATTACAATGTCGCCGCAACCGGATACGCAGCAGGTACCCATACCACGAGCAACAACGGCAGCGTGAGAAGTCATACCGCCGCGAACGGTCAGGATGCCCTGAGAAGCCTTCATGCCGGTGATGTCCTCGGGAGAAGTCTCCAGACGAACCAGAACCACCTTCTCGCCTCTCTCGTTCCACTCCACAGCGTCATCAGCGGTGAACACAACTTTACCGCAAGCAGCGCCGGGAGAAGCGCCCAGGCCCTTACCGGCCGGGGTAGCAGCCTTAATGGCAGCAGCGTCAAACTGCGGGTGCAGCAGGGTGTCCAGGTTACGGGGATCGATCATAGCAACGGCTTCTTCTTCCGTTCTCATGCCCTCGTCTACCAGATCGCAAGCGATCTTCAGAGCAGCCTGAGCGGTACGCTTACCGTTACGGGTCTGCAGCATGAACAGCTTACCGTGCTCCACGGTGAACTCCATGTCCTGCATATCTCTGTAATGGTTCTCCAAAGTCTGGCAAACCTGGGTGAACTGTGCAAAAGCCTCGGGGAACTTCTGCTCCATCTCCTGAATGTGCATAGGTGTACGCACACCGGCCACTACGTCCTCGCCCTGGGCGTTGGTCAGGAACTCACCGAAGAGGCCCTTGGCGCCGGTAGCGGGGTCACGGGTAAAGGCAACGCCGGTGCCGCAGTCATCGCCCATGTTACCAAAGGCCATGGACTGCACGTTAACGGCAGTACCCCAAGAATACGGAATGTCGTTGTCACGACGATATACATTTGCGCGGGGGTTGTCCCAAGAACGGAACACAGCCTTGATGGCGCCCATCAGCTGCTCCTTAGGATCCGTGGGGAAGTCCTCGCCGATCTTGGCCTTGTACTCGGCCTTGAACTGAGAAGCCAGCTCCTTCAGATCGTCAGCGTCCAGCTCCACATCCTGGGTAACGCCCTTTTTGGTCTTCATCTCATCGATGAGCTCCTCAAAGTACTTCTTACCCACTTCCATAACCACGTCGGAATACATCTGGATAAATCTTCTGTAGCAGTCCCAAGCCCAACGGGGATTACCGGACTGGGTAGCGATGGTGTCCACAACATCCTCGTTCAGACCCAGGTTCAGGATGGTGTCCATCAT
>OLPF01000627.1_pt1 | contig 35504 bp, 32 predicted proteins | sample 1673121 | NCBI WGS metagenome assembly OLPF01 (sample SAMEA3136756, study PRJEB25190) | human gut metagenome
TGTACTTAACCGTTTTTGTATAGTGTTAGGGTGTCACATCAATTGTAACCCTACAATGAGAATGTGGGGCGTACAATTTGCTGTAGTTCCCTATTATTTCTTGGTATGGTATAATGAATTTTTTGTATGTACCGTTGTCAACACGGCTGTAGTTCCCTATTATTTCTTGGTATGGTATAATTAAAGCACAAGATATTAACATTGAATGATAGCTGTAGTTCCCTATTATTTCTTGGTATGGTATAATCTTTTCTGAGATATGCAGTTAATCCGTTTGGCTGTAGTTCCCTATTATTTCTTGGTATGGTATAATTTGCTGGATGCTTTTAGGAGCGGAGATACTGCTGTAGTTCCCTATTATTTCTTGGTATGGTATAATGATACTTACAGATTGATTCTCTATAAGTATGCTGTAGTTCCCTATTATTTCTTGGTATGGTATAATTCACTCGCGGAAACATTGAGGAAAGATACAGCTGTAGTTCCCTATTATTTCTTGGTATGGTATAATTTGTCCGAAAATTAAATGTGTTATGCCCGGGCTGTAGTTCCCTATTATTTCTTGGTATGGTATAATACTGTTGGGACAGTTATGTTAGGACAAGTTGCTGTAGTTCCCTATTATTTCTTGGTATGGTATAATATGGTTGCTAATGAGGTTGACGGCAATAATGCTGTAGTTCCCTATTATTTCTTGGTATGGTATAATCATTTTGGTAATGTCAATCGCACCATATGAGCTGTAGTTCCCTATTATTTCTTGGTATGGTATAATAGACTTATGAAGATGTGGGGCGTATGATTTGCTGTAGTTCCCTATTATTTCTTGGTATGGTATAATAGTGAAACCGTTGCGGCATCTTACGGATCAGCTGTAGTTCCCTATTATTTCTTGGTATGGTATAATTACTGTTGACCGCTTAGAAACTTTCGCTAGTGCTGTAGTTCCCTATTATTTCTTGGTATGGTATAATGGTATGCCTACAACTTTTGAAAACATTGAAGCTGTAGTTCCCTATTATTTCTTGGTATGGTATAATTATTCCGTAAGAAAAAAATACGCAAGATTAGCTGTAGTTCCCTATTATTTCTTGGTATGGTATAATTTTATCAGCAGCAATCTTGGATACCGGAACGCTGTAGTTCCCTATTATTTCTTGGTATGGTATAATTTGACAAGGAAAAGTCATTAAAACCCCTATGCTGTAGTTCCCTATTATTTCTTGGTATGGTATAATCATATGCATAAACCGTTTGCTTTTCTTTCTGCTGTAGTTCCCTATTATTTCTTGGTATGGTATAATTTTATCCTTGACCGGAGAATCCTTGCACCAGCTGTAGTTCCCTATTATTTCTTGGTATGGTATAATTTGAAGATTATTACCTTGGAAGCGGAGGATGCTGTAGTTCCCTATTATTTCTTGGTATGGTATAATTATTTTCCGAAATTTAGGATACCGCATTATGCTGTAGTTCCCTATTATTTCTTGGTATGGTATAATTGGTCATAGTATCTATAAATTGATGTTACTGCTGTAGTTCCCTATTATTTCTTGGTATGGTATAATCTACCGTCCAAAAAGAAACGGCTGCTGACAGCTGTAGTTCCCTATTATTTCTTGGTATGGTATAATTATCAGAAGGATGTGAACAATTACCTTTGGGCTGTAGTTCCCTATTATTTCTTGGTATGGTATAATGTCACCTAAGTGAATAATCACCCTGTTATGCTGTAGTTCCCTATTATTTCTTGGTATGGTATAATAGGACAGCAACAACCCCGCATAATCTTTATGGTTATGCGGGGTTTCTCTTTTAAAAAAACTCATATTTTTACTACTTTTTTAGAAAATTTCTATCTTTTAAAAAATATTAATCAGCTCTGTCGCTTCGCTTGTATCGTCAAAGACAGCTTCTCCCAACAAAATATGAATAGATTCGTATTGCTTTTCTGTAATAGTTAATAATCGTATAGAGCCTCTTGACGGTAGATGCTGTTTTAGCCGTGTTTCATGCATTTCAACTGCATCATTTCCATTGCAGATTCTGGAGTATACCGAATATTGCACCATATGGTATCCATCTTTAATTAAAAAATTGCGAAACTTTGTTGCCGCTTTTCGTTCTCTTGCCGTTCCAACCGGCAAATCAAAAAACACAATCATTCTCATAAATTTACTCATAACGATGTACCTGTAACTCCATTAAAACCGGAAGTTCCAATTCTTCACGGTTTCCCTGCAATGCACTGCTATAACTTGCAACTGCTTTGTCAATGCAATTACTCAGTATATGCTTCTCTCCTCTTACCAACATGTCATAATTTACTATTCCATATAATTCTCTTTTTATTTCAGGCGTTAATGCCCGATTAACCTCTGATATGTCAAAACGACCGGAAACATGCAAATCTACAACCGGACGAAATACCTCAATAAAATCATCTGCTAAGTTATAACTATTTAATTCGCTACTATGAAATAATCCCAAAGAAGGCTCTAATCCATAACAAATGATAGAACGCGCAATCATTCCACGCACAATTGCATATCCGTAATTTAACGCTGAGTTAATGATATGATCATCACCTCTGGAAAATCCCAAACCATATAACCTGCGAAAATAAAAAGCTGCTGCCTTTGCTTCAACATTTGTTTTATCACCGGATTGTACCTGTTTTGACATTTTTAAAAGCTCTTCGGCACCCTCTAAATTTAAGAATCTAAGACAGGCTGATTGATTTTCAATTTTCCTGATCACAATCTGCTGCCAAAGCCTTTTTTGTTTTGGCTTTCCAAGATTCATCTGGCATTTTAACAGTTTAAAATGACGGCTATGGCGTACCATAGGGAGAAGCACTGCATTTGGCAAATGCTTCTCATCGCAAACATACACTGCAATCCCCATTTCTGCCATTTTCTGCAAAAGATAACTGGACAGCGTCACCGCCTGACTTTCTATGAGAATACTGTTGATATCCTCTAAAGGAATCTGCACTTCACCGGATGAACCTATCAAAAGCTGACTATTTTTAATATTTAGCTGCTGGGATGTTTCAATTTTTATATTCCGGTATCCCATTTACTGAAACCCTCTTCTCTTTTCCTGACGAACTTCTGTTACATTTCCAAGAACATCCACCTGGTATTTTTTTAATTCTTGTAAAGACTGAATTCCAAAACTTCCAAACTCATATTGATTATCATGTGCCTTACAGGAAATACTTGCTGTACGTATATTAGCACCTATATAGTATACAATTTCATTTGTTAATACAATTTCTGTACCATCCGTACAATGCACTTTCTTACCTTTTGGATTTTTAAATCCTATCAAATCCCTCGAATACAGACTAAACAAAAAGTTCTCGTCCTTCATTTCTTTCCATTCACTATATGGCTTATTCTGCATAGCTGCTTTATTGGGCAATCTCTTCTTCAATGCATCCGCAATGTAGATTGGAACAAAATAATACTTTCCATTTTCCCGGAAAACGTCCACACGAATCATACCGCCATTTGCATTTTCGGCAATTCCGCGTCCAACTCCAGCTTCATCCTTATTGATTTCCACACCAAGAGACATTTTTTTATAGGTTTTCACTTTTTTTACAATAGGACCCTGTGTACCATCTGCTTTTGGCTTATAAAACTCTTCGGCAAATGCCTTTTTTCCATCACCATCATATTCTGCCAGTCGTGCCCTTAATGCTTCATATAGTAATCTGTCACTGTCCTTATTGTAGTAATCTTTAATCTCTCCATCCTTATCCAGTTTTAAATCTTCAATATTGGTTCGTGATAATACATAGCCACCATCCGCAAATATCTCTCCACCGTCTTTGTAATGTCTCGGACTTCGTATTGTATCTGCATGTGCTGCACCGGTCACCTTGTGATTTGGCATCCTTGACACAAAGATTGGCCGGATATTGTTATACACATCTTCCGGATAACGGAACAACTGGTACATATCCGGATGTGTGTCCAGATCATTCTTCGGATCACTTCCCATACGGACTTCTAACTCTTCTTTAAAATGCTCCCATGGCGGCGGTACCTGTGCTCCGTAACGCTCGTCCCACTCTTCTCTTGAAAGGTCTTCTAAAGAAATGATTTCGCCGGTCTCCACATCCACAATCTCATAATCCGGGTGACTCTGTCCTTTGTATAAGACCTCACGATACTGTGTACTTCTGGAAATTTTTTGAATCATACCATCTGTACAGCAGGCTACTACTACAGCATCCATTGCATGATGAGTGTCGGTAGAACGGTCTTTTTGCATCAGTCCCCATCTTTTTCTTAAATAAGCTGTTATGGAACCATTGACAGCAAAGACCTGTTTCTTCCTGTCTTCCCGATTCAAAGGCTCCATCTCTAAATTCTGACGGATCATATTATAGATCACGCGTGTAATATACTTTGTATCATTTAAATTACGCTCTTTGAATTCCCTGCGGTCTTCTTTTGTAAATCCCTGTTTTAACAAATTGCGACGCTTCTTATAGTCCTTGATAAAATGATTAACTCTTGCTTCATAGGCACTCCAACGGACCTCATCCTGACCAAAATACTCATATGGGGTGCGGTTTCCTTTCTCACGGTTTGCCTGTGAAGTAACAAGCACCTTGTTCCGGTAACTGTCATCAAAAGTGATACTGTAAGGAAGAATGTGGTCAATATCATATCCCGGCTGAAACAGTTCTTCTAACGGTATCTTTTTACCGGTATAAAGGCATATTCCCTGTTGATCATGCCATAAACGGTATTTCAAAATATCCTGACCGTTCGGCGAAAGTTTGCCCAGTTCCTGAATTTCCTTTTTTGCCATTTCATTCTTTTTACGGTTTTCTTCCATCTGTTTCTCTGCTTTTCTTCGCTCTTCGAAATTCTTAGACATTTCGCGGGCAAGCTCAATACTTACCGCCTGTGGACTTCCGTATTTTAAAATGATCGCATTGATGACTTTTACCGTTTGCGAAACGGAACGCTTTACAACCGGGTTCGTAATCTCATTAATGGTTTCTGTAATATTTTCGCCTTTTAGCAGCTTCATTTTCTTTCCATGATTATCATTTTTAAAATCATAGCCCGCTGCTTCACATGCTTTATCATATACCATACCTTCTTTCATATAAGGCATGATTTTTTTCATTGCTTTTATAGAAAGGTGCTGGAACTTCGCAGGTGTCAGCTCTAGCAAAGAATCCGCCAGTTCCTTCGACAGACCTGCCTCCGTCAAACGGTTCATACGGCTGTCATCGTTCTTATAACAGGTCAGAATCGTTCCAATTTCATCTAACAGATCCTGTTGTTCTTCTTCCGGCAGGGTCTCTAAATATTCTCCGATTCTTTTGCGGTATTCATAACAATTGGACATACTGATAAAAGTTGCCTTTTCCGTTGCAGCAATTATGGCAGCTTCATCCACTTCTTCCTCTTTATTGTCTTTTCCTTTACGCTTCATATTATAATTCAATGTATTGAACTTTTCTTCTAACGGCAGATTCAGCTTTTTACGGACTGCTGCATATTTAATCTCTTTTTTGGACGAAAGCATTTCTAATAAAATGTTCCGCTCCTCTTCCGTAAAAAATCTGGATGTGCCATCCATATGTACCAATTTCATATGTGTGATCTTCTGCAGTGCAACAAATAACTCTGCCGTATAGGTTGCTTTTGCCGCACGACGTTCGCCGGATTCTCTTTCTAATGTACAATATCCGACCTTATTTCCAAATCCCTCCATTGCATAAGGGCTCGGCGTTCCGTCTGCCTGCTGTCCCGGTCCCATATCAAAAGAACGCTGTGACAACATAATTTCTAAATATTCCTGCTCTAATTTTTCAGTCGCCTTTTCATTTCCAAACTTTCTCTGACATTCAAAAAGGATGTGAACCTCCTCTTCTAACAGCGCCCGGAGCATTGTGTGGGAATAATCATCTGCTTTATTTCTAGGTGTTAACAGATATCCATTGTCTGCCCACGCACACTCAGTATGAAAATAGGCATCTTTATATATCATTTCGCCAACGGTACGGTAGCCATGCTCTTCCATACGTTTGCGGTTCTCTTCTGTTGCTTTTAAGACTTTTCCATTGTCCCCTTCTTTTAACTCCGCCTTTCTTGTCGAGCGGAAACCACGATGTTTTGCAATATGTAACAGTACCTGTGCAAATTCCTCATTGCTCAGCTTCCGTTCTAAACCTTCATAACGAAGTTCATAGACATCCGGCAGATTTGGTGAATGATACCGCTCCATAAAAGAATCTATTTGGATCAGTCCTTCTCTTTCAAACAGCCACTTAATCCTTTCTAAACGATGACGTCTTCTGCGGATCCTTCTTCTGGCAGTTCTGGCATCTCTTCGTTCTGCCGCTAATGCAGCTCCTGTTTTTGGAACCTCTGCTGCCTCAAAAATACGAACTCCCAGATCCAGAATACGGATTGGTTCATCCTGACTGTTATTTTCAAGTACTGCCCATCCTACAGATGCAATACCGATATCCAGTCCGATCCGGTAACTCCTGTGCCTGTCCATGTTTGTCTTACTCATTTCTCCCATAAATTTTTCTCCTCCCAGAACCGCCTGTGCGGAACATTTTGTGTACTAAAAATTTGTCTTTTTTACTATTCCTATAAAATCCATATAAAAGATAATCCCATTCCGAAGAATGGGATTAGAGCTTTTCGGTTTTGCTTACCATACTGCAATAACAGATTATTTCTTGGTATAGTATAATTCGTTTTTTATTATACCGTTTTTCCCATATTTTGTAAACTGATTTTTTAACAATTCTGAGATTTTATAAAAATTTTAGGAGGTTTTCTTCGGAGCAAATCGTTCAAATAACATCATCAGATTTGCTGTCTTATCATCACTGTAATCTGTATCTATTTCTTCTTTCTGAAGTACCAATCTTTCATACAGTTCTTCCACTCCACCAAGCATATAAGATTCAAACAGTTCATTATAGCGTTTGAACTCTTCTTCTGTTTCAACTCCTTTAAACGCCCGCCGGATACACTCTTCATGGATTCCCTGCCCTGCCGGCTCTAATAACAGCATCATCTGCAGGATGAACTCCAAATCTTCTGATGCTTGTCTCATCTGCTCCCCAAATACGGTTCTCTGTTCTACCGGTGCATAATCTCTTTTGGCTTTTCTGTCAATTCTGAATCCCAGAATCGCAGCTACGATATAGATGTCTATCAATCGCTTAAAATAACTATGTTCATAGTCATTTAATGACCATAGTTCGCTTACCATACGGGCATGCTTACCTGAAAATTTATAAGGGTCGTTAAAAAATTTATAATTTTCCATTAAACTGTCTCCTCCCTGCCGGTTTGATCGTTGCAAATGATTCTTCCGGTTTTTTATCAATGTAATATCTGCTTCCAACGTAAGGATCTAACTTTGTATACTCCCAGTCTTTTTTCAACATAAAGATAATGACCTGTTCCGAAACCTGTGGCAGCACCTTTGCGATCAATTCGATATTTTCATCTCCCAGCTTAGAAAACGGTCCGTCCAATACGATCGGAAGGGTGTCACTGTCTGCTGTCTCATGCCCGGTCTTTTCCTGTTTCTTTCTTCTGCTGAAATCCATGATCGTTACAATAAACGCAAAGTTCCTTGCTATTTTCTCGCCTTCGGACAGATTTTTCTCTTCCCGGTATCCCTGCTGCGTACGGTAAAGCATCTGAATCTCATACTTCGGTGTCAGTTCAATCTTTTTATCCTTTGCGTTAAACATTTTGCTGAAATTCTCCTGTATCTGCCGGTTTAACTCCAAAAAAATCTTATTTTCCTGCTCAGAAAATTCTTTATCCAGCTGCCGGTACAATTCCTCTGCTATCTCTAAGCGTTGCCGCCAGATCCGATTCCGCTCATTTCTTGCTTCTAGGCTTTGCATCTCTTTTTCCGTGGTTTCTATTCTCTTTTTACAGGCTTCGATCCGTCCTTCTTTTTCTCCCTTTTCCTTAGAAAAACGCTGAATCTCCGATTTATAGAAACGCTGTGTCTTCCTTTTCTCTGCAAAATCAATATGTTCATCTAACTGCTTTTGCAGTTTTTCATAACGGTTACAGGAATCATGATATTCCCGGACATTCTCGTCTACTTCTTTTGCATAATCATCAATCTCTTCTAACAGCTCATCACCTTTGCGGTACCAGCGGTTTGCAGTTCTCTCAAAGTCCCCTATTATGGAACCGACATCTGCCGGCGGCAGATAATTTCGCTGCTCCATCAGTGCAAAATACTCTCTGCTGTCTTTTTTAATCTCATGACCGCAGATACACCGTTTGTTCTTAATGATGTAATCTATCGTTGCCTGACGCATATATGGGATATCACGTCGTTCCATTTTCGCACTTTTTAATAGTTCCATACTTGCACGGAGCATTGACCGGGCAAATACCATATAGGCTTTATCGCTAATGGCATTTACCAATGTCTTGTAAGAATAAAGACTTTGCTTTCTCTGGGACTCACACAATAGCTCTAAATGTTTCTTTTTCCTTTGCAATTCTTCCGTATTGTGGTTTTCTGCTAAGAAACGTTCGATATCTTCATTCTTTTTCTCATAATTCCGGATATTGACTTCCAGTACCTCAATCTCATCCCGGAGCTTTTCGATATCACGCTCTAATTTTTTTCGTTCTGCTTCTAAATTATCATAGACTGCACCCGATCCCTTGATCTCTGAACGGAATTTTTTGATAACGGAATTGCTTCCCATATCTTTTAAATGGTTCTTCGCCTCGCGATATGCAGATAATCCCGTTAAAATATGTACCGATTCTTTGATATTTTCCCGGACACCTCCTACACTGACATCATTCCACCGTTCTCCATCAAACAAAAAATAGTGGGACAAGTTCTTTGGAAACAGTTCATTGATCAATGTCTCTATCTCGTTGCTGTCTACCTCGACATAACTTTCCATGTCCTCTAACTCGGTAATCCGCATCGCACATTTCTTCTGAAACTCCCGGCTCTCTAACTTTGGAAATGCTCTGGTATAGGTTGTCTCTCTTGTGATGATATAACGTTTTTCCTCGTCAACTGCTGCAATCTCTACTTTTACCTTAGCACGACTGTTGGCATCCATCATTTCTAAGATATCCGTATTTAAAAGCTGAAAATCTCCGGCACTTTTTGTCCCGTTTGCCATTAACGCACCATACAGTCCCCAGCGGAATGCCTGCGCTATCGTCGTTTTTCCAACCGTATTGTCTCCTAATACTACTGTTACATTTTTTACATCATCACAGCTGAATTCTATATGATTCCTGCCCTTATACCGCATGAAATTTTCCATGGTAATACTTTCAAATTTCATATACCTGTCCCCCTATTCCGTTATCCCTCTTGCATATTCCTTGATGATTTTCTGCAATTCCTCTGACATGCGCTGATCTGTCTTTGCCTTGCTTCGCAGATTCTTCTTTTCCATATGCAAAACTTCAAACTTCAATGTCTGCATCATGCTGTCCCGATTCTTTTCCATATCAGTTTCCTCCCTCTCCGCAGCAAATGTCTGGACAATTCAATAAATTCCGACACTTCGACGTAATACGGCTCTTAAAATCGTCATATCTTTTTTCGAGAAAAAGCTGCAATGCTTCGTCACCGATCCGGTATCCGATTTCCCGATCTGACATATCGGTAAATGTATGGTCTTTGATGTCTACATTATTTAATGCGGTCTGATCGCAAAATTCAAAGTATTCCTTCAGTGTACTATTTTGGATCAGCCCATTCGCTTTTTCCGATATCAGCAGGAAATTCAACGGTGAATTATACGGACTGCTGTTGTCTTTTCTCCGGCTTTCTGTCGTTTTATTGGCATCCTTATACTTTACGCTAAGACTTCCGATCGGCATAATGTGATGTTTTTGCAGCTTCACGGAATTGTTCAATGCACTCAGTGTTTGTGGCTGATAGTCGTTTTTCTCCGGAAGCGGTTTTAAAATATCCGAATATGTCTCTGATAAATAAAATTGACAGATGGTATTCCCAATTACCTCCTCCGGATATACGGATGGATTTTTCATTAAAACAATGTCACGGTCTGCAAATTTTTTATCTGTCAGTACGTTATTGCAAAGGGCTTTTGTGAATTTCTTATCAGATTCTTTGATGTTTTGGATCTCAGATAAAACATTCTGAAGATTCCGGATAAATGCCCGGTTCTGCTCTATCTTGAACTCTCCCGATAAAATCGCACTCCAATACCAGACTTCCATATAATCTAAGACTTCACTGTCCTCAAACCATGCTTCATCTAAAAATACCGTACCTAAGATAACCCACATCAGATTGTAATGTATTTCACCAAGCTTTCGGATTCCACACCGCATCTGTAAAAATAAGGCTGCGCGGTCTAAGCCCTGACATGCCACCTCCACATAACCGTATATTTTTTCTGATGGAATCTGCAGCAGATATTCTCTTTTTGTGACTTTCACGTTCAGGTTTTGGATCTTCTCAGCATCACGCAGACTAAATCCCGGATCTCCTTCTGAAAAATAGTCAATGATACCCAAAAGGTTCATCAATGCCTTTATGTAGGTAGCAGAAAGCTCTTTTTGAGATTTATCCCAGCAGCCGATCCGTCCCACTGCCGAATATGGTTTGTCGCTGTCTGCAATGTGATTTTTATAACTGTTCTTCTGACCCGTTGAGCATTTTTCTACAAATGAGGTATATTCCTCCCTGTGGTCACGCTCTATGTCATCTACGATCTGTGTAAAGAGATTTCCCTTCTCCTGCGTATGTCTGGATGCCTTTGCTAAGATCAGATCAAAGACACTTAGGGATTTTCCTCCCAGGTTCAGGTTTTCATAGATATCAATGGCGCGCTTTTTATCATTGACGGAAATTGCAATCTCATAAAGCCGGATATCCTCAATACATTTTCTCAGATATTCACAAAGGTGCATTCCCCACTGCATTTTCCGTTCCTTTAAACGGTCAGAAAAATTATCTTCTCTTTCTTCTTTTGGTAAAAAAAGTGTTCCTGTCTTGATCTCTTCTAAAACAGCCTCTCTTTGTGCATCTTCAAGTCCGAATTTTTCTAAATACTGTTCCTTCTCTTCTATTGGATATTCCTCTGCCTGAAGCCATGATCTAATGGATTTCTCATACTCTGCCCCGATTTCTTTGACTACATCCTCAAGAATAACCGCACCCGATGACCCCGGTTCACAGGCATCCAGCAGATAGAACAACGGCAGCAGATAAGCATCACCATCTTCACTGTTGTCGATATTTCTGCAATATTCACGAATTTCGCGGGTATCCTTCGTTTCTGCTTTTTCATATAAAAATGCTTTCTTTCGATCATGCACAAAAGTGATCCGTTCCTTCATCTCCTCACTGGAAATTTCCGGATAATTTCCCCGAAAAGAATTCGGAAAACTTAAGATCGTTCCACCAAAAAGATCTTCTTTTTTGCTATCTATCACACTTTGAAAACTTGGAAGATTCAAGAAATACCGCCGCTCCAGTGTCGGTGATACGAGATCGTCAATATTTTCTCTTTGAAGTTTCGTGGAAAGGAATGCCGTTAAGACCGTGATCCTCTGCTGACCGTCTAACAGCGCCTTTACTTCCTGCTTTCCCTCTAAATTGTCAATGTTTCTTTCATTCTTTCCTATTTTCTTGTATCCATAGTCCTCTGTTTTTACATTTAAAAATAAGACCGTTCCTATGGGCAGCTTAGTCAGGACAGATGCTAACAGCGCTTTCTGCCGATTGTTTTCCTTCCATGTAAAGCCTCTTTGGAAATCCGGCAGTACGATCGTATTCTCCGAAATCCTGTCTACAATGTCTCTTAAATTTACCCGTTTTAAATCGTCGTTCACTTTTGTTACCCCCTTGCGATTTCTTCCACTGCGTGTATGAGTTGCCTGATGTCTTCTTTTGTATTAAACTGTCCGATGCCCACACGCACCGTTCCCCCGTATGGTTTATCCTTTAAGTATTTATGGATCAGCGGTGCACAGTGATAGCCGCACCGGACTGCGATATGATAATCTTCATCGAGCAACATTCCTACATCATCCGAAGAATATCCTTCGATCGTAAAGGAACAGATGCCGCTCCTTTTTTCCTTATCCTGTGGAAAATAAGTATGGATTCCCTGTATTTTTTGAAGCTCTGTCTCTAACAGTTCCGTCAGTTCCCGTTCTTTTTGATAATGCTCCTCTATGGTCTGACACATTTTTTCATAATTACTTCCAAATGTTTCTATCGCCGCTTTCAATCCCGCGATCGCCGGTACGTTCGGACTTCCCGGTTCATAACGGTCGGGAAGAAGCTGCGGCATCTCTAAATTCAGTGAATTGCTTCCGGTTCCTCCTGCGATCACAAGTCCTAATTTTTCTGCATTTCCTGTAGATTGTGCGATATAACCGCCGACTCCAAACGGTCCGTAAAGTGTCTTATGACCCGCAAATATATAGTAATCAATGCCGCTTTGTTCCAGACGGACAGGGATCAATCCCAATGCCTGCGAACCATCCACGATCACCGTCGTCTTTTCCGTATCTGTCAAAGCTGCCACTTCTTCAACCGGAAGAATATACCCTGTGACATTGCTGATATGTGTCATGGCAAGAACCGTTGGAGGGTTTTGGATAAACTGATAACGGATTTTTTCTAAATCAAGCTCTAAGGTCCCTGCATCTACCGACAATTCCTCTATTGCAAAACCATAGCGTTGCTGTAAAAAATGCAGGGTACGCATAACCGCGTTATGCTCATAGGGTGAAACATAGACAATATCTTCTCTTTTCCATGGAAGCCCTCCAAAAATCTGATTGCATGCAAAGGTAGCAGAAGGTGTAAACACTACCTCTGCTGCCGGTTTTGCTTTTGTGAGTGTCAGAAGTAACCCTCTGCTATCTTCGATCAACTGTTTTGCCTGTTCTGCCAATGCATAACTGCCGCGTCCGGCATTGACTGCTGCATTTCGGTTTGCCCGGTCCAATGCCCGATAAACCGCCTCCGGTTTTGGAAAAGTGGTTGCGGCATTGTCCAGATAAATGTATTCTTCCATGATGTTTCCTCTACTGTAATAGTTTTTCTAATGCCTCCGCTAAAACAGCCACTTTCTGATTTGTCTCTAAGCTGTCTCCAAAGTTATCCAGTGCCTCTTCGATCATATTTTTCAAAAATTCACTGGTGCTGTCTTTTACATCCGCATCATAATATTTGTGGATCTCCGCTCCATCCGCCGTCTTTAGGAAAATCTCTTTTTGTCCGTTCTCTAAACCGGCATCTTCCTTTGCCGCCTCTGTCTTTTGGCGTATCTTTGTAATGTCACGCAGAAATTTTTCCTGTAATCTGTCATTCCAGTCCTCAATATAGATATCTTCCAGACGTTTGGATAATACGGCAACAATCTCCTGCTCGTCGTTGGTATTCAGTTCTCCCACATATTCCATAAAACTCTTGATCTTTTTGTTCAATACATAGCGTTTGGAACGGTTTTGCTGTCTGCCATACCAGTCCTGCAGACATGCCTTGAGACTGTCGCTTTCTTTTGCACCAAATATTTTTTTGATCTCCTTTGCCGTATCTTCTATCGCATTTTCAAAATGCGTATCCATGCTCCGCTTCATTTCCCTGACTAAGAGCCCTGTCATATGATTTTTAGAAGAATCCATGGCATTCGGAAGCTGCTCAAACAAAAATTCTCTCGGATTTAACTCCGTCTGCTTTAATAACCTTCGGAAATTTCTGACCGCATAGAGCATTTCCTGCGGATAGCGTTCACTGACCCGCGTATACTGCGGCAGGGAACGGTACCATTTCTGCATATTTTCCATAATGACGGAAAGTCGGTTGGAACGTATGATCTTTTCCGTCTGCGCATCACAAAAGATATCCTCCATTTCCTGTAAATAAAGCTCTTTTTCCATATCTTTCTTTTCTATATAAAGATCATAGCTTTCCGGAAACTGGTTGATATTGTTCAGCACTTCTACCGTGATCAGCAGTTCCTTATTTCCAAGGTACAGCACCGGCATGCCTTCTAGCAGATAAAATTTCCACGCAAGAAACAGCGGAAGCACACCTTTTCGCACCCCATAATCTTTGCCCTGCAAGCGTTCATAGAGCATCTGAAAAGATACCCGCTTTCCACTTGCTTTCACAAAAAAGTCTTCGATCTCCTCCATGATCTTTCGACAGCCGCCGTCTAACGGGAAATCTTCTCCGGCAAGTCCTGTCCGAAGAAATGCCGCACGATACACCATTGCCTGAGGACTGCTGCCCCGCTCATATTCCTCTAGATCTTTTCCATCTAAAATGGCTCTTACCACATCATTTCTTGCCTTTAAGTACTGTCCCTGCACATTCTGGATATTCAAAAGCTCATGGTTGATCCTCGGTGCTAACGAATAGTAGTCTTCACAGATCTGGCTTAAATACCGGTTAAATTCCATTCCGGTCCGGATATGCGGCTCTTTTCTGCTTGTATGAAGTACATAACAGCCGCCGTTTTCCGGCATAAAATCTCTCTTTAATCTCTCATTTACCTCATAGCGGATGTCCTCTTCATAGAGGTCTAATTCCTGACGGAGCGCTTTATTCTCTTCAATAAAATGCTCATCCTTTGCAAGGCTTCTGACTGCCGCAAGACGCAAAAGCGCCCATTCCGATAAAAATTCTTCTTTAGGCAGTAACACGATAATACGTTCATCCCCTAATTCCCGCAGATGACGCAGCACTTTTTCCTTTTCTACCTTGTCTGCTGTCACGATCGCTAAGATATATCCATCGGAAAAACGGTGCTCGAAAAAGACCTTTGCACTGCCAATGGAAAGGAAGTCTTCATATTCAATGAATTCATATCGGAAATATCTTGTCATTGCACGGTCCTGATTGTACTGTTTTGGAACGGCATAGGTCAGTTCGGAAATCTCGTTTAACACTTTACAGGTATTGATGCTATGACGCAGCCGCCGGATTTCTTTTTCAATCGCCTCCTCGATATTAATACCGATATTGTTCTTAAATGCATAGGTACCAAGACTTGAGCGGAAAAAGATCACTTCTTTTTTCATCAGCTCACGCATTGCCTTGTCACACTCTTCTTTTTCGATATTCAACGCCAGACAGATCGGCTTATTCAGTACCGCTAACTCTTCCGGGCGGCGTATCATACGGATGATCGCCATTGCCTTAATGATCCTTTTTTCAATCTCCGTATCCGCTTTCGTTAAAGCATACTCTGCTTTTAACCATTCGTTATGGATATAGGTCTCATCCACAGTCTCCCGAAACAGATTTTTGAAATAATCATAGACATATTCTACACCGATCAGATTTTCTCTGTTCCTGCCCTCCATAATGCGGTTCAGGCTGCCCGGTTCGTTTCCCGCTAAAAATGTAAAAACCGTTCTTTCGTTCTGTCCGATTTTTTCACTGATATTCAGCAGTGCATATGCACATACCGGAGTCAGCGGATAGCAGCCTTTTGCTACGATCTGATTAAAATCCTCTTTTTCAAAAAGATGTGAAAAACAGGCAAGCTGATAAGACGCTTCTGCCCTTTCCTGTATTTCCGAGGTATAAAATCCCTCTTTCTTATGCAGTGCATGCTCGATCAGTTCATAATTATTCTGGGAAGAAACTACAAACCGGATCTCTTTCAGCCGCCCTTCTACCCCACGGAATGCCTGGATCATTTCCGAATCAATACTTTTGACATACTCATGGATACTCTTATGCGCCACAAAGGTCAGATACATCTGCTCTTCTTTCCGGCTGTCTGCCAATTCGCACATATCCTGCAAAATCTTCATATCCTTTGCAAAATTCTTTGCTTCATGTCCTTCTATATACTTACTGAATTCATCAAAGATGATATAAATGCCGGCATATCCGTACTTTGCACAAAGCACACGGTTGACCTCTTCATAGACCCGAAGTGCTTCTTTTTGCACCATTGGATTGAAAACACTTCCGGATGTCAGTACCGGGTAAAATTCTTTGAATTCTAAGAGTGTAGCTTCTTTTTGTTTTTTTAAACGTTCCTTAAATAAAGAGGCGGTACATCCTCTCTCTTCTAACATTTTTTCAAACCGCTGATAGGTGTCGGGATAGAATTCCTTCCAACTCTCCATCGTACGGACGGCTTCACTGTACTCACTCGGAAGCGGCAGATCTCTGATACCGGTCTTTTTTAATGCCTCCTGTAATGCAAAAATAAATGATTCGTTTAAATCTCCCTGAAAAGAAGAGACGATCACCGGCAAAAACGGTCTTCCCACTTCGGCAAGCTCCATAAAAAGCAACTTTGTTGAATTGTCGGCTTCTATGATTTTTTTCTGTATTTCTGCTGTCTCGTCTTTGCTTTTACACAGTAATGCCAGCAACACCAGTAAAAGATGTGATTTTCCTTTTCCATAAGGACCGATCAATATCGTTGCATGTTCTCCTTGTCCCCGCACGATATTTGTCAGATACTGTTTTAATATAGATACGGAGGAACGTGTCGGTATATAACGGTTTACCAATGCCATATCCCCTGTATCTAAAGTAAGATTGATTGATTTTTGAAATCTTGTGTCTACATTTACGAAATTTTTCATCTGTCTCTTCTCCCCTCTTCTCTATGGTCGGAAGTATTTTTTAACAATTTCTTCTCCTGTTACAGACTGGTTCAGATATACCATGTCCAAGCCTGCTGTCCGGTTCATTTGTATATAATTTTTTTGTTCTAACTCTTCAAGTTTTTCTACCAGACCGGTCCTCTTCAAATTCAGGATCCTGCCCGGCGAATCCTTTCCTGTCAGAAGATCATCGATACTGACAGCTCCTTCTTTGGACGTGCAGTCTTTCAAAAGATACCCGACGATCTCTGCCGGAAGCAGATGCAGCGGCGGCTGGCTTTTCCAGTAAAGACTGCCCTTTTGTTTTACCAGTTCAAAGATGCCAAACGGGCTGATGTTCTTTTCCTCCGGATCACTTCCCCGCTCCGGCTTTCTTACATACATACGAAGCAGTGCCTCTCCGTCTGCTTCTACGGATTTTTCCGAAAATTTTTCAAGTCCGTCCAGATTTTCTGCTTTGTTTATCAGCTCCTTCACCAGTTCGTCTTTGGTAAATTCCATTTCATCATATTCATTAAAAAAAAGATTCCACGCGGTTGCCTGCCTACGATTTTTTACGATATTGCAGTGAATGATCCACAGGGAAAATGTTTCCTCTAAATATTTGTCATATTCCCAGATCTGCTCTCCGAGCTTTGAAAGGAATACACCCTGTTTTCCCCGCTCGTCTAATAACCCGCAGGTTCGCATCCAATAGCGGATCGCCTTTGCCATGTTCGGACCCACCCCGAGCACATCTGCTCCATAGTTCTGCGAAAAAACAAACGGATCATTTCTCACTTCCCTCATGCCTTTATTGAGCCAGCCCTCCCGCAAAATAAAGCTTTCATGCCCTTTAAAACGGTATTTTATCTTTGTCATGGTTTCTTCACCTGTTAATTTCTTTTAATTGCCAGTACCTTTCTCATATAACATCCTGCAGAAAAATGACTGACACATTCCCTGCACCTTACACATTTTTCATCCAAAATCTGATAATGGATGTTCCCATCGTCGTCTTCTTTTATGGAAATCGCATCATGCCTGCATACGCTCTCACATGCAAGACATCCCATACACATCTGGTATTTGGTAATCTGACACTTTATCTTATCTTCCGTAATCTTCTGATCTAATAGGGTAACCTTCAGCTTCTTCGTTCCTATCCTACCCTGAAGCTTCAACTGCGGTACTCCGTTCTTTCCTAATATATAGACTTCTCCAAGTCTTTCATTTCCAAGCTCATAATTCAGATAGCCAAACGGACGGAACAATTCATAAAGTTCTGTTTCTATCGGCTTTTGCAGCTCATAATTATAGGTATTTTCCTGCGTCGCACATGGCTCGAATGCAATGACGGATTTCTGTGCATAGGCAACTCCGTTCCCTCCCTGTCTTGCCTTCCAATATCCTTCATCCACATATACCTCTGCATCTTCTTTTCCAATTTCCCTTGCAAATTCCAAAAGCATCTCCCGAAAATGCGTACTCTGCTCCTTCATATGGATTTTTGATAAAAACTCCGACCATCCACTGTTATTCGGGCAGCACCAGCAGCCCACTCTCGCATAACCCAGCCGGTATGCCCGGTTAAAGTCGATTCCCGTAGTCAGAAGATAAAGCCAGATGTCAAAATCCATCCAGTCAATGATCGGTGATATGATCCTCTGTTTTGTGATCTTCGGACTGTCCGAATCCCTGTCATACTTGCTCCTGCTTGCCGACTCACTTCTTCGGATGCCGTAAAAAGTCAGGATTTCTTTTTTATTGCGAAACAGGGACTTGATGGTCTTTTGGATGCTTCCGGTCTTAAAGACCGTACAGCACCAGCGCATCACACGGCTTGGCGGCCCGATCATACGACAGAGTTCCTCAAAATCCTTCTCTTTGTTGCAAGCGGTAATGACTGGTGTCTGCGGATGCTCCTGCTTAAAACGTTTTACATATTCATAGGTAAATGGAAATTCCAGTGTCGTATCACCAAAAATGTGGAGCACTTTCGGATTTCCGAGTGCCCGCATGACCAGATCAGAAACAACGGTAGAGTCTTTTCCACCGCTGAACGAAACAAACATTTCCATAAAGTTATAATCTGCTGCCACTCTGCGGATATACTCATCTGCCTCTTCCACCAGTGCCTCATAACGCTCTCTGTTTGCCTGTAAGAATATCTCCATCTGTTCTTTAAAATACCGGTCTGTATTTTTTTCCTGATATTTCTGATATTCTTCCCGCACTTTATCAATATTCAGTTGTTTTAAATCCTTTACGGAAAAAGGAATTCTCTTCCCATCTACATAATAGTGATTTCCTGAACCATTCCACACAGACTTCTCTAAAAATGCATAGGGTGTCCCCAAAATGAGCTCTAACAGCAGCCTCTCTTCCGGAAAGACCGGACGCAGATCCGTTGCCAGCTTCTTTCCTTTCTTATTACAGATAGGGCAGACTTCCTCATATATAGGGGTTTTGCAGCTTTTGCACCAGTATATCTGTGAGCCGGCATCTGCTCTCTGACCACAGGATGGACAGATGCTTGTCTTACATACGGTATTGGTGCAGGGTAAATCTTCTCCTGTCTTAATGTCCTTATTGCGGCATATATATGTAATCATTTTTCTCCCTGTCTGATCGGTATAGTTTGGGGGTTAATTTGAAGATAAGAACAAAGTGCTAAAAATTCGTCTGCGTCCAGACTTTCTTTTGTTCCCGGAATCAGCTTTTTCTTTGGTATATGAAGTTCCCTGCTTATTTTTTCTGTAGAAATTCCATGATCTTCCATGTACTTTGCAAGCCATAATGTCGCTTCATTCCTCATATACGATCCTCCTGTTTTCTTTGAAGAAGAGAATTCCCCCACTTAGAACTCCATTATATTCTTTTTATAAAGGAATATCAATACGGTATTTCCTTGATTTCAAAGAATTTTTCAGACTTTATTGACGCAAAATATAGGGTACTATATGATAACGAAAGAGGTGAAAACATGAAAAACCCAAATATTGCAAAAGTTTTAAAAGAATATAGAAAACAAAACCACTACTCGGTGGAAGATGTGGTCTTTAAATTAGAGGAACAAAATCTTCCATTTGCCACAAAGACCATTTACGGATGGGAAAGCGGACAGACCCAGCCGGATGCGGATACGCTGTTAGTCCTTTGTAAAATTTATAAGATTGATAATATTTTAGAGACTTTCGGCTATCAGCCGCCGTCAGAAGAGCTCTTCCTCTCTAAAGAAGAGCATGAATTGATCCAGAAATACCGGCAACACGAAGAGATGCAGAATGCCGTGAAGAAGTTACTGGGTGTCGGTGAGAATTAGGGGATGAAAAAAGCAGCTATTCCACAGGAAAAGTTGGTGTGCGGTATTTTAACACCAACTCTTCTTTGTTGTGGCTTGCTTCTTCCCTATAATTGTATTATACTCCATATATTACTAAAAATACTCAGGAGATTCCCAAAAGCAACAGTTGATCAACACCGGTTATTTTCATGGATACAAAGGGTATCGTTTTTTTGTATCATCTTCAAATCGTCTTCCATTCTGAAGTTCCCCTCTGGGCAATTTTTGAAATTCTTACAATGGGGAATTTGGGTTACCTGCTTTCCTGTCTGACCATAGATATGCGTGAAAAAGTATCCCGTGCCATCGGTATAAATTTATCCTGTGACACCTATCGGGAACTGCTTTATAAATATGTATTTGCTTTAAAAGATTTACGAAATGCCATTGCACATAACGATATCGTATACGATACACGTTTCAAAAAGATGGATCCTTCCAGAGCAATGAAACAATGCCTCATTTTAGAAATGGGAATGCCTTACATAAATTTCAAAACCATCGGTGATCATATTATTCTCATCTGTTACTATCTAAAATTACTAAAGGTTTCAAAAACCGAAATTATAGCCTTTATCCTGGAATGTGAGAAAATCACAAATGACTATGCTCTTTCCGTAAAACATGATGTTTCATCCATTACAATCCATCCGGATTTAGCTTCCCGCATGGATTTACTAAAAATTCTATCTGACACTTGCATATTTTTTCTACTTATAATATATTATAGGCAGTAATTGGGGTATGTGTTTGCGGACACATACTTGAGGAGTCGGAGTAATTCGACTCCTTTTTGATTTCAACAAAACAAAGGCAGTGATCAAGATCAGACTCAACCACTGCCTCTTTCGTTTTTTGCCAGCATCCACTATGCTTCCTTTGTCACATGAACTTCATCCTCATCTTCGAGCTCCCTGATCCTTTCATTGATCCTTTCTGCCGTTCTCCTGTCCCGAAGCATGAATACGACCCAGAGCAATACCGATGTTCCAAGGCTTGCTAAGATCGGAGGCATGCACTGTCTTATCCCTCCTGCTAACGAGAACCATCCTACGGCATATCCGGTAATCAAAAAGATGACACATCCCGTTCCCATATGGATCAGAATTTTTACCGCATAGGAAAAATCGGTTGTTTCATATACGATTCCCGGAACAGAAAAACCAAGTCCCACGATGACTGCCCCAATGACCATTTTGGTATAATTGTAATTTTTTAATGTAAACACTCCCTGGTTTGCCACATCCGCTACCAAACCGAATACAGCAAAGAGTGCCAGTGCCAGACCGACACCTTTTATGGAAAGTTCTATGATTCTTTTCATGATTTATAATCCTAAATATTCTTTGAATTTTGGAAGGTACTTTCTTGAAATACTGTCCTTACTGCCGTTTTTCATTACTAATAGCATCGTTCCGTTAAAATACGGCTCTACATATGCAATATACTTGAGATTTACCAGCGTTGTTTTAGAAATCCGCATAAAGCCTTCGCCCAGTGCCTTTTCGATATCGCACAACCGCTTTTTCGCACTGTATTTTTTTTCTTTACAATGAATCCATACGGCTGCATCTTCTATGCGGATCATATAGATATCCCTTGCAGAAAGAACAATGCTTCTCTCATCTTCATTTGCAATTACGATCCTGTTGGATGCATGAATGGAATCCGCTGTCTCACGCACTTCATCGGTAATCTCATTCGTGTAGATCACCGCATACGGCTCATATGCATCCTGTGTAAGTCTGATTTCTACCTTCACGGTATTTCTCCTGTCAACTTAATCCAAATTTATGACATGGATGTCACTTCCGTTTATTCTACTATCCTCCTCATGTGATGTCAATATAACACCCTTTCCTTCTGATGCAAATGCTTCTATGACTTTCCACAAAATCTCCTTTTTCTCGGTGTCTAAATAGGCGAACGGCTCATCTAAAATGTACCATTCCCTGTCTAACGACAGCAATACCATGGAATACAGGTATTTCCTCTCACCACCTGACAACAGCCCCCACTGTTTTTCCATCAAAGTCTTTACATCAACTTTTTTATCTATGTCAAATTTTTCCGTAAACTCAAAAAACTTTTCTCTTTCCCTGCTTTTATTGTCCAGCCGATATACAAATTTTACAAAATCCGTTCCTGTTAAACGATCTGCAAAAAAGATGTTTTGGTTAATATAAACGATATTCTCATTCCCCGATATTCGTTGTTTCTGGTCATTTCTGATCCCTGCCACATAGTCTAACAGCATGGTTTTTCCCGAACCATTCTGCCCCTTCAGATAATTCAATCCCTTCTGAAAAGTCATTGTCATGGTCTTGTGACACGGTTCTATGGATAGTTCATCGACAAAAATATTTTCCGCACACATCCTGCTTCTCACCTCCTTTCATTGGAACCCGGTTCAAATTTTATGATCCCTAACATGCCAAGTGCTATGGATACCAGCGACACAATACTATACAGGATCAGATTGTTCATGGTTTTCTGCATCAGCATTTGCGAGATATAAAACATTGGATTGTACCTGTTGATCGCGAGATCCGTGCTTAGCAGCATAAACATTCCAAATATCACAACAGAAAAAATCGTCCGTATCGTATCGGCATGAACACTGGGCAGCAGTGTAACCACATAACTCAGGAATGCAAACGGTATACACACCAGGATCGTATAGATACTGTAAAAAAGAATATGCGTTATTGAAAATTCTTTTGCAATTATTACAACAATATCAAATATTCCGATACTGATAATGCAGAACAATATCTGTGTCAACAGATTCCCTAAGAAAAAACTCCAGGAGGAACGCTGTATCGAAAAGATCGTCCTAAGGCTTCCCGATTCCCTTAATTCCAGTGCATACAGGCCAATCCCATAGATATAGGAACATAGGACCATATACACCCACCAGTAGATCAATTCTATTTCACTTGAGATCGCATCTTTGTCTATCCAGAACATTACCAGTGGTAAAGCAATGGACCAGACAAAAGAAATCTTGTTTTTTAAAAGTGCTTTGATATTAAATGTTACATATGCCAGAATACTGTTTAACATATTCCTTCTCCCCCTTTTAGCTATATCAAAGATGCTGTTATTCTAGCAGTTTACTTTTTGGTTGTGTGAAAAAACGGGATAACATGACAAATATAGCGAATGAAATACAAGAGACGGCTTCTGAAATGCAATCTTTCCAAAATTTTTTTGTGCAACTTTACCATAGACTTTTTTATAATATTGTATATACTGATGGTAGAAAACAACACAGGCTCACTTGCTGAGGGAATCAGATCGGCTGATCCGGGCACTCCCCTGTATAAAAAATAATCGTGAACGATTGCCGGTAGCAAGGCTCTCGGATAAGTCCGGGAGCTTTTGTTTTCTAATAGGAGGAATCATGAATATTTCGGACATACAACGATGTGCTGATTTCTTCCAGGAACATTATTTGAAGACATTTTATCTTGTGATCACATATGATGGAAAAAGTTTTATCCTTATTGGAGAAAAAACAAATTTTCCCCATTTAATGGGAATTCAAAATCGCACTTATAAATCAAATGGTTACAACAGACCACAACATCTCTTCAATGATATCATTGGCAGAAATCCTGTCAGTACGGCTATAATTCCAAATAACATTTCCACAACATCTAAAATGTACAAAAAAATTCTCAATTTTACTAACAGTACAGACATCTTTTGGAAAAACCACGGTCCGCTGGCTATCAATTACAATCCAACATTTAGTAACTCAAAACTGAATCATGTAGATGTGCTTCTTGCAGATATTCACACAGGCTATATGCTTGGCTGGGTATCTAATAATAAAGTTTCCGTAAATGCAAATATTAATATGGAAAAATTCTGCATTTGTACCTGGATAGATGAAAGCCACGGAACTCAGACAGGCAAGGAAAAATATATGCTAAACCAGGATGTTGAACTTATTCGATATATTTTTGCTTTTAACGAGAATTCACAACTTATCAGAAAAAAAGAATACTCTTATTCCCAGATACAAAAAATAGATATTCTGAAATCCTGTGAACGCAGTAACAGCAATTTGTTAATTGACAATGTCAATGCCTACCATTATCGTACGATTGCTTCCCAACAGGGCATCCACTGCAAAATAAACGGCATCTTATACTAGATCTTAATAAAAAAACTCATCAAGAGGTGCAAAAAGCCTGCCGGGAATCCTCAACGAATTCCCGGCAGGCTTTCATTTCTTACAATATTTCATTAAGCTTTAAAAATGGCTTCTTACAGTTCTTCTTTTTTCTCCTCTTCGGATACTTCTTCTACTGTCACATCCTCAGCCTCAGGATCTGTATCGACTACAACAGAAACCTTCTCGCCGCAGGCACTACAGAATTCTGCTCCGTCAGCAAGCTCTGCTCCGCATTTTGGACAGGTTTTGGTTCCTCTTAATTCCATGATCTCAAGCTTCATTCTTTCGATCTCTTCTAAAGCCTCTTTGATCAATTCAAAATGCTCTGCTCCATCTACTTCGCTCTCTGTCTTATGCTCTTCATAATAGATTCTTCCAAGTTCTGTATACTGTCTCTGAACATAGTCCTCTTTTGCCTTAATATCTAAGTTCAGCTTTGCAACACCTGATAAATCCTTTGCTTTCTGTGTTGCATCTTTTCCAACGTTTACAATTGTCTCTCCAAGTTTATCAAAAAATGCCATCGTTCTTCCCCTTTCTATGTATGGTTGAATTTTGTTGTACGTCATTACATCGTGAGCATAGCTCCCTCAATAATTTCACCGCTTATCAATCATGCAGGCATGTTGACTTGCTTGCACTCATTATACCATGCACCCTCATTACCATGCAATTCCAATACCATAAATTTTCTGTAAAATATCCTTAAACAATTCCTAAATGCTCTAATAAAATCTTAATTCCCAGTAAAATCAGAATAATTCCACCGGCAAGCTCCGCACGGCTCTTATATTTGCTTCCGAATATATTTCCAATAAAGACTCCTGCTGCTGAAATTACAAACGTCACACTTCCTATAATGATGATCGCAGGTATGATATTTACCTGTAAAAAAGCAAACGTCACGCCGACTGCGAGTGCATCAATACTGGTTGCGATCGCCAGTAAAAACAACTCTTTTATATCCAGATGTTCCTCCGATGCCTCTGCTGCGCAAAGACAGACCTCGTCTTCCTCGTCCTCTCCACGAAGAACCTCTACCACCATATGTCCACCGATCACAACCAGAAGAACAAATGCGATCCAGTGGTCAAATGCTTTGATATAGTGTTCAAACTGTATTCCGGCAAGCCATCCGATAAACGGCATCAATGCCTGAAATCCTCCAAAAAACAATGCAATGATAAAACAATGTTTCTTATTAATAGTTTTCATATTCAGACCCTTACAGATAGACACTGCAAATGCGTCCATTGCAAGTCCGACTCCGATCAATAATAATTCCAAATATCCCATTACTTTCTTATCTCCTTTGTATTCATTTTGTTCTGATCTCCCGATCTTTTTAAAAATCATGCCCGCAAATTCTGTCTGCCACACAAAAAGACCCACGCATATCAGAAAATCTGATATACATGAGTCTCATTTTTTAAGATTTGCCAGGTCACATCCTACATGACCGGGTCTGTTGACAAATCACGATTTCTCGCAAACTACTCCCTCACGGAATCACTTTCGTAATCATATCTTATTGATTCTCATTTGTCAATTACTTTATCCACTTTTTTATCCACTTTTGCCCGTTCATTGTTGACAAACCTGTATTTTACCCCTATAATGACGGTAGTTTTACAGACAGGCGTAGAAAAGAAGAAGTAAGAATGAGAACAGTCATACAGAGAGTGACCGGTCGCTGAGAGGTGCATGAGCTGCTGATTCCGAATACATCTTGGAGCCTTGCACCGAATATTTTTTATAAAAAATTAGTAGGCTGCAACGGATTCGCACACGTTATCGTGCCAGAGTATCGCTTTTTTGCCGTACTTATTGAGACAGACAGTGTGAACTGGCTGTAAACTTAGGTGGTAACACGGGTATGTGCCTCGTCCTTTGATCAGGATGGGGTTTTTTTATTTTTCAGATGTCCAAACTAATGTAGATTTTTTAATAAGTTGCACAAATAAAATATTCCAAGATTCCTTGTGCAATTTACAGATAACATTTCCATGGACATCCGGATCATTCATAAAAATACCCTGAAACAACATTATATTATTATTAAAGGAGACAGAACTATGACATTATACGACGAACTTGTAGCCCGCGGATTAATCGCACAGGTTACGGATGAAGAAGAGATCAAAGAACTGATCAACAATGGAAAAGCTACTTTTTATATCGGTTTCGACCCGACGGCTGACAGCCTTCATGTCGGACATTTTATGGCACTCTGCTTAATGAAACGTCTTCAGATGGCCGGAAACAGACCGATCGCATTGATCGGTGGCGGTACCGGAATGATCGGTGATCCATCCGGACGTACCGATATGCGTCAGATGATGACACCGGAAACCATTCAGCACAACTGCGACTGCTTCAAAGAGCAGATGAGCAAATTCATCGACTTTTCTGAAGGAAAAGCCCTGATGGTAAACAATGCTGACTGGCTGATGGATCTGAACTATATTGATGTATTACGCGAAGTCGGTGCTCATTTTTCCGTTAACCGCATGCTGACGGCTGAGTGCTATAAGCAGCGTATGGAAAAAGGATTGAGCTTCTTAGAATTCAACTACATGATCATGCAGAGCTACGATTTTTACGCATTATACCAGAAATATGGCTGCAACATGCAGTTCGGCGGTGATGACCAGTGGAGCAACATGCTTGGCGGTACCGAGCTGATCCGTCGTAAACTCGGCAAAGACGCTTACGCAATGACCATTACCCTGCTTCTCAATTCCGAGGGCAAAAAAATGGGAAAAACCCAGAGCGGTGCCGTATGGCTCGACCCGAATAAGACTTCTCCATTCGATTTCTACCAGTATTGGAGAAATGTTGCCGATGCCGATGTTTTAAAATGTATCCGTATGCTGACCTTCCTTCCATTAGAAGAGATCGACAAAATGGATAGCTGGGAAGGCAGCCAGTTAAATCAGGCAAAAGAAATTTTAGCATTTGAACTGACCAAATTAGTTCATGGCGAAGAAGAAGCAAAAAAAGCACAGGACAGCTCCCGCGCACTCTTTTCCGGCGGCGGAAATGCTGAAAATATGCCAACTGCTGTTTTAAAGGAATCCGATCTGCGTGACGGTTCTATCGATATTTTAGGCGTACTGGTTGCAACCGGATTATGTGCATCCCGTTCTGAAGCCCGCAGAAATACGGAGCAGGGCGGCGTGTCAGTCGATGGTGAAAAGGTACAGGATATCCACACTTCCTACACCCCTGGGGACTTTGCAGAAGGCAAAGTTGTAAAGCGTGGAAAGAAGAAATTCTGTAAAGTTACCTTTGAATCCTAAATTTTGTTAAAAAAATAACAATTACCTATTGACAAATAATTAACAATCTGTAAAATAGAATATAAGAAATGTATTTTTTCAAGTACAATCTTGCACAAAATGAAATACAAATTATAAGGACAGGGGGTCTTTACCATGACAGAGAAAAGAGATGATTTATACTTACCTTCAAGAGAATTTGTTGAACAGGCTCACATTCAAAGCCGTGCAGAGTACGAAAGAATGTGGAAACAATCAATTGAAGACCCGGATACATTCTGGGGGTACATCGCAAAAGATTTCCACTGGTTCAAACCTTGGACACAGGTTTACCGTGGCGAACCGGAGATCGGAGATAACGAATGGTTCGTAGGTGGAAAAACAAACATTTGTTACAACTGTCTGGATGCACAGATTGAAAAAGGAAGAGGCGATAAAGTTGCACTTCTGTTCCAGGGTGAACCGGAAGCCGATTGTAAGAGATTTACTTACAACGACCTTTTAAAGCATGTGTGCCGTTTTGCAAACGTTCTGAAAAAGAACGGTGTAAAGAAAGGCGACCGCATTGTATTATATCTTCCGATGATCTGGCAGCTCCCGGTCGTTATGTTAGCATGTGCAAGAATCGGAGCCGTTCATACCGTTGTATTCGGTGGTTTCTCCGCGGAAGCATTAGCAGACCGTATGTTAGCATGTGGTGCTAAAAAGATGGTTACCACAAACGGCTACTGGCGTTCAGGACAAAAGATTAACGCAAAAGCAAATGCTGATAAAGCATGTATGTTATGTGCAAATGCAGGTCTTACCATCGATGATGTATTCGTTGTAGACCGCATGGTAGACTTTGAAGTTCCTTATATTACCTATAGAGATACTTCCCTTTCAAAAGAACTGATGTTAGATGAGATTTCTGATTACTGTCCGGCTGAAAAAATGGACGCAGAAGATCCTCTCTTCATTATGTATACTTCCGGTTCTACCGGAAGTCCAAAGGGAACCCTCCATACAACCGCAGGTTATATGATCTATACTTATACTACATTTAAGTATATCTTTGACTATAAAGAAGATGATATTTTCTTCTGTACTGCAGATATCGGCTGGATCACCGGACATTCCTACATTGTATACGGTCCGCTCTTAAACGGAGCAACTACCGTTATGTACGAATCTGTTCCAACTTATCCGGAACCTGACCGTTTCTGGCATATTATTGACAAATTTAAAGTTACTATTTTCTATACAGCACCTACTGTTATCCGTGCTCTGATGAATCAGGACATTCAGTGGATTGAAAAACATGATCTCTCCACTCTGCGTCTTTTAGGTTCTGTAGGTGAACCGATCAACCCGGAGGCATGGCACTGGTACAGCCACTATGTTGGGCACGACCGTTGCCCGATCGTTGATACCTGGTGGCAGACAGAAGCCGGCGGTGTTTTGATCTCCACAATTCCGGGAGCTTTCGGTTCTAAGCCGGGAAGTGCTGCACTTCCGTTCTTCGGTGTAAAACCGGTAGTTCTGCGCAGCAGAACCTCAGGAGATGAACCTGCCGTTGAAGCAGATGTCAATGAAAAAGGTGAGCTTTGCTTAGCCTCTGCATGGCCGGGAATCATGCGTACACTTTACGGTGAACCGGAACGTCATCAGAATGGATATTATACACAACAGCCGGGATACTTCTTTACCGGTGACGGTGCATACAAAGATGAGGATGGATATTTCTGGATCACCGGACGTATCGATGACGTTGTAAACATTTCCGGTCACCGTCTTGGTACCGTAGAGATTGAAGACGCTTTACTTTCCCATCCGGCAATTGTGGAAGCTGCTGTTGTTGGTTATCCGCATAAGGTAAAAGGTGAAGACTTATATGCATTTGTTATTTTAGATAAAAATTCGAAAGAAAGCGAAGAAAATATCCGCAAAGAATTAAAAGCGGTTGTCCGTTCCGATATCGGACCTATCGCTGTTCCGGGCAAGATCCAGTTTGTAAGAGAAATGCCTAAGAACCGCTCCGGCAAAATTGTACGCCGTATTCTTCGTAAGATCGCATCAAATGAAATTGATGAAATCGGCGATTCCATGATCAACATCCTCGCTGAACCGGGTGTTGTAGATGAGATTGCCCAGAACAGAATCGGAGATAAGTAATAATTTGATACCATACATACTTGAAGCTGCATACGAAATGCTCGTGTGCAGCTTCTTCTCCGTTCTGAGGAACGCCTGTTATGTCAGTTGTGTTGTCTTTGGCAGGACGGTCTTATCCTTGGACTTTTTATGAAAAAGTTTCTTAGACTTATGATGCTGGCGAATGGCTTCATCCAGTCTGCGATACCGCTCCTCCGCCTGCTCTTCCTGCTCCCTTGCTAAGTAATTCATTTCTTTTAGGACGCGTTCTCCTACCTGCTCTCCCACTGCAAGTCCCAGTGCCTGATTGTTCTCTTCAATTGCTCTTTTTACAATTCCTGTCATCAGATTCTGAAACTGTTCCATCTTTTCATCTGCCCCGATTTTACTGCTCTGTACACGCTGTTTTGTGATATGCGTGACCTGCGCCATCTGAGGCTGTGCTGTTGCCGCCGGAACCTGTGGTTTTTCCTTTGCCTTCGTTTTTTCCTTCGGTTGAGGTTCTGTCTCTAAAAGCGGCTGTTCTTCGTGTAAGAGCATCTTAATGGCTTTTAGCTGGTAACCTTTTTCCTTTAAGTCTTTTATCTTTTGAAATTGCTCAATGTTCTCTTTGGTATAATACCGGTGTCCCTGTTCATTTCTTGGGACGCTTAAATCCAGTTCTTCTTCCCAGTAACGTAACGCATGTGATTCTACATCCATCATCTGTGCAGCATCCGAAATTGTGTAACGTACTTTTTCCAAACTCTCTATACCTCCTATGCAATTTTCCTAAGATATCAGTATGTGTCCCGGCTTGTCCGATGGAATGTACAGTGCATATCCAATATCTTATTCTATTATATCAGAGCCTAGAACGTTTACAAGAATTTTTCATCGTGAAAATATGACACAAAAAAACAGATACAGGCGGTTTTCCGTCTGCATCTGCATCGTTCGTCTTTTTCTACTGTTTTTCCATGTTTGCAAATTTGGTGTATTGCGGCAGCCATACGAGATTTACGGTTCCGATCGGGCCGTTTCTCTGCTTTGCGATATTGATCTCTGCAATTCCCTTCATGTCGCTGTCCTTGTTATAATAGTCATCACGATAGATGAACATTACCACATCGGCATCCTGCTCGATCGCTCCTGACTCACGCAGATCTGAAAGCATCGGACGGTGCTCCGGTCTCTGTTCTACGGCACGGCTGAGCTGTGACAGTGCGATCACCGGAACATTCAGCTCTCTTGCAAGTGATTTTAAGGAACGTGAAATATCGGATATTTCCTGCTGTCTGGAATCGGAACCCCTGCCGGAACCGGACATCAACTGTAAGTAGTCGATGATGATCAGTTTCAGATCATGTTCTAATTTATATTTTCTGCACTTGCTGCGAAGCTCCGATATGGAAATTCCCGGCGTATCGTCTATGATCAACTTGGATTTTCCTATCGTTCCCGCTCCTTCGATCAGTTTCTCCCAGTCGGAGTCCGCTAAATTTCCGGAACGGAGCAGCTGTGCATCCACATGCGATTCTAAGGCAAAGAGACGGTTTACTAACTGCTCTTTTGACATCTCAAGACTAAAGATCGCGGTACACTCATCTTCGTGAAAAGCAACATACTGTGCAATATTTAAGACAAATGCCGTTTTTCCCATGGAAGGTCTTGCTGCAACTAAGATCAGGTCTGACGGCTGTAGTCCCGACATCTTATAATCTAAATCGATAAAGCCTGTCGGAATCCCGGTCACATTTCCCTTCGTCTTTGCCGCTAACTGGATCTTTTCTAAGGCATTTAATACAACATCTTTGATCGGAACATAGTCTCCGCCACCCTGATTCTGTAAGAGTGTAAAAATGCTCTTTTCCGTATCGGCAAGGATGTCCTCCACCGGATCTTTTTGTGCATATGCTGCATTTTCAATTCCTTCGGTCGTGCGGATCAGTTCCCGTAAGAGTGCCTTTTCTTTTACGATATTGGCATAATATTTGATATTTGCAGAAGTTGGTACTGCTGCCACGATGTTTCCCACATACTCTAAGCTGCTGACTTCCGGCGGTACATTTTTCTCCTTTAAACGGTTCTGCAGGGTAACTAAATCTACCGGCTGTCCATCGTTAAACAGCTCTAACATCGCTTCAAAGAGTATCCCGTACTGCTTGTGGTAAAAATCTTCTGTTGTTAAAATCTCGGATGCTGCCATGACCGCTTCTCTGTCCATGATCATGGAACCGATGACAGACTGTTCTGCCTCTAAGCTGTTTGGCATTACCCGCTTGATTACGGATTCTTCCATCAGAATTCTCCTCTTTTACTCTTCCGTTACTTTTACACGCAGTGTTCCTGTTACCTTTGTATGAAGTCTGATCGGTACATCGTGGTAACCTAAGGAACGGATCGGCTCTTCTAACTGCATTTTTTTCTTATCCAGCGCAAAACCGATCTGCTCTTTTGCTGCGGCCGCAATCTCTTTGGTGGATACGGAACCAAAGATTTTTCCACCCTCTCCGGTCTTAATCTTTACTTCTACTACTTTGCCTTCAAGGTCTTTTGCAAGCTCCTGTGCTTTTTCTAAGTTCTCCTGTGCCACTTTATCTGCATGCTGATTCTGTAATTTGAGATCATTCAGATTCTTTGCGGTTGCCTCTACTCCTAATTTTTTCGGAAGAATCATGTTCCGTGCATAACCCGCACTGACTTCTACGACATCTCCTTTTTTTCCTAATGTTTTTACATCCTGTAATAAAATAATCTTCATTATTCAATGTCTCCTTCCTCTAACATTTCGTCTAATGTATTCTGTATCTTCTGTTTTGCCTCCTCCACAGTGCAATCGGTAAGCTGTGCTCCGGCAACATTCAGATGTCCGCCGCCGCCAAGCCGCTCCATGATCAACTGCACGTTGATCTCATCTATGGAACGGGAACTTACATAGATCTTGCCCTGATAAGGTGTCAATACAAAGGATGCTTTGATCCCGATAATGTTTAACAGCTCATTTGCTGCCTGCGCTCCGACAATGGTCGGACTTTCTATCTTATCTGCCGGACATACGGAAATTGCAAACTGTCCTCTGTAAACTTCCGCATGACGGACTGCTTCTGCCCTTGCTTTGTAGGCATCCATATCGTTTCTGAGCATTTTGCGTACGCGGGTTACTTCCGCACCACAACGTCTTAAATATGCTGCTGCCTCAAAAGTACGCACACCTGTCTTTGTCATGAAGTTGTTGGTATCAATGAGGATTCCTGCATAGATGCAGTCTGCCTCACTTGGCTCTAACTTGATATTTTCCGTAAAATACTGCAATACCTCTGCGATCATCTCACAGGTAGAGGACGCATACGGTTCGATATAGGATAAGATCGGATTTTCTACCACATCACTGGTCTGTCTGTGATGGTCAAACACTACGATCGACTTTGTCTTTGTCAAAAGTTCCGGACATTCCGTGTAATTCGGACGGTTTGTATCCACGACCATAACGAGCGTCCGGCTGTCTACCTTATGTAATGCCATTTCACTGGTAATACATAAGTCTTCCGGATAACCGTTTTCTTTCGTAAAACACTCCTTGATCGGACGTAAGGAAGAGGTAATCTCATCTATGACAATATGTGCCGGCTTTCCAAGAACTCTTGCTGCACAATAGATTCCGACTGCTGCTCCAAAGGAATCGACATCGGCTATACGGTGTCCCATGATCAGGACACGTTCCCTGCCCTCGATCAGCTCCCGGAGCGCTTCTGCCTTTACTCTGGCTTTTACTCTGGTGTTCTTCTCTACCTTCTGGGATTTTCCACCATAGTAGGTGATCTGGTCACGCTCTTTGATGACCACCTGATCGCCGCCTCGTCCGAGTGCAAGGTCGATCGCCGCTCTTGCATACTCCGCATTCTGGTTATAGGTTCCCGCGTTGTATCCGATTCCGATACTGAGCGTTACCGCCATTTCGTTTCCTACTTTGACCGTCTTAACATCTTCGATCAGGCTGAACTTATCTTTTTCTAATTCCTCTAAATATTTGTGCTGGAATACCACAAAGTATTTATCTTTTTCTATCTTTCGCACCAATGCATCTGCAGGTGAAAAATATTTGTTGATCTTCCGGTCTATCAATGCGATCAATAGTGAACGTTTGACATCCTCTATACTGTCTAAAACCTCGTCATAGTTGTCAATATAGACTAAGGATGCTACTAACTTCTGCTCCTCATTTTCCCGGATATACTGCTGCAGCTTTGTCTCATCAAAAATATAGAGTGCTGTCAAAAAATCCTCGCTCTGCTCTAATGAGACGATCGCACTCTCCGGTGCCATGCTGTCAAAATAAATCTTTTTTAAATGGATGCGGAAATTCTTCTCATCCATGGTCACATAGACATCCTGCACGTCATCCTCTTTCTGGATCAGTTCTTTTGTCAGTGCCGGAAAGATTCCGTTGATGGTCTTGTGATAGGTCTTGTCTTTTCCTGTTACCTCGCTGAAGTTCTGATTGAGCCACAGGATCTTGCCGTCATGGTCTAAAAGTGCGTAAGGAATCTCAAATTCCTCTAACAGCTTTTTCTGCGCGCTGCCGTACTGTGTCGCAAAACTGATCAGCTCATTGACAAGCACCGGCTTGTTATAATTATAGGACAGGCACACAACGATGAAATATATCACGGTAAATACTGTAACCACGCAGCCGGATTTTGTATTGATCATATACACCGGTACATTGAATACAGCTAATAATATCGTCAATATCATCGGCCAGTACATATAGTTCCGCAGACGACCTTTTAATTTAATATTACGTTTCATAATGTCTCCTTTGTGATGTCATACCACTCCTTATAGGTGGGTACAATCTATATAAGTATAGCATTAAAACCCCTATATTTAAAGCATTTTTTGCATCTTGGGACAAGCAAAACCCCCGCACCACAACGGATTGGGTGCGAGGGTTTTTAGAATACTAAATGTTGTTTTTATTTTTACAATTAGTCTGTTACATATGGCATTAATGCAACGTGACGGGCTCTCTTGATTGCTACTGTAAGAGCTCTCTGATGTTTTGCACAGTTTCCTGTGATTCTTCTTGGTAAGATTTTACCTCTTTCAGAGATATATCTTTTTAATTTATTTACATCTTTGTAATCAATTACATTGTCTTTTCCACAGAATACGCAGACTTTTTTTCTTCTACGCATTGGTCTTCTCTTCATGGAAGATCCTTCAGCTGTTTTATTGAAAGCCATGTTCTTTAACCTCCTATATGATGTTATGCTCTATGGAGCATTTAGTTGAATGGTAATTCTTCATCAATTCCATCCGGAATATTCATGAAGCCATCTCCGGCAGCTCCGCTTGGTGATGGAGCAGAAGGTGCACCGCCAAAATCAGCATTTCCACCAGCTGCATTTTTGCTCTCCGCAAATTCTACGTTCTCTGCCACAACATCTGTGGTGTAAACGCGCTGTCCATCCTTGTTTGTATAACTGCCTGTCTGGATATGACCCTCGAGAACGAACTTGGTTCCCTTGCGGCCAAATCTCTCCAAAAACTCTGCTGTCTTGCTAAATGCAACACAACTAATGAAATCCGCTGTCTGATCCTCATTGTTCCGGCGGAACCGACGGTCAACTGCCAGTGTAAATCTTGCAATCGCACTGGAACTCTCCCCCTGAGAGTAACGAACTTCTGCGTCTCTGGTTAATCTACCCATAAGAATGACTTTATTCATACAATCTCCTACTTTCTTATACTACTGCTCGTCTTTTCTAACGCATAAGAAACGAAGAACGTTGTCCATGATACGGACATCCTGCTCAAGCTTAGCCGGAGCATCCGATGCTGCGTCGAACTGGATGAAGTAGTAGAATGCTTCGCTCATCTTCTGAACGTCGTAAGCTAACTTCTTCTTACCCCATTCTTCAACTTCTGTAACAGTACCGCCTGCACGAGTGATATAC
>OLPF01000628.1_pt1 | contig 35443 bp, 27 predicted proteins | sample 1673121 | NCBI WGS metagenome assembly OLPF01 (sample SAMEA3136756, study PRJEB25190) | human gut metagenome
TCAGAGGGGCTGCGGCCCCTCCGACACCTCCTGAAGGTTTTTTGACAGTCTGAGGGGCCGTCCTGCTGGAAAACACCAGCGGGACGGCCCTTTTGGTATGTTTGCTTAATCCCCCAGGGGTTTCAGGATGTCCCGGTCCACCCGCCGGAACAGAATCAGGCACAGGGTCAGGGAAACAATCTCCGCAATGGGGAAGCTCCACCAGATGGCGCTCAGCCCGCCCAGCTCGGAGAGAATCCACGCCACGGGCAGCAGCACGATGAGCTGGCGCATCAGGCTCATGAGCAGGCTGTAGAAGCCCTTGCCGATGGCCTGGAACACCGTGCTCAGGGTAATGCCAATGGCGGCAATAACAAAGTGCGTGCAAATGGTCCGCAGGGCGGGCACGCCAATGGCGGTCAGTTCGCCCGCGGATTCGCCCTCCGCCTCAAACAGGCTCAGCAGGAATTCCGGGCACACCAGGAACAGCACCGTGCCCACCGCCATGATGATCACCGCGTAGATCAGCGCCACGCGGATGGCCTCATACACCCGCTGGCGCAGCCGGGCGCCAAAGTTGTAGCCCACAATGGCCACCAGGCCGTTGTTCAACCCGAATACCGGCATGAACACGAAGGATTGCAGCTTGAAGTATACGCCCAGCACGCTCACCGCCACGTTGCCATAGGCGATAAGGATCATGTTCATCAGCACCGTGAGCACGGAGGAAATGGACTGCATAATCATGCTGGGGAAGCCCACCGCCAGGATATCCTTCACCGCCCGGGGATGAATGCGGAAGCCATGCAGGGACAGGCGCAGCTCCCTGTTTTTCAGCTGGTTGCACACAATGCCCACGCCCAGGCCGCAGAACTGGCCGATCACCGTGGCGATGGCCGCGCCGGAGATGCCCATGGCCGGGCAGCCCAGCAGGCCGAAGATCATAATGGGGTCCAGGATGATGTTCACAATAGCGCCGGTGAGCTGCATCACCATAGAATATACCGTGTTGCCCGTGGATTGCAGCATGCGCTCAAAGCTGATGGACAGGAACAGGCCCAGGGAGTAAATGGTCACCACGGAAAGATACTGCTGTCCCAGCTCGATGAGCTGCTCGTCCGTGGTGAACCAGGTGAAGAACGCCCGGGAGAAAATGGCCCCGAACAGCGCAAAGAGCACAAAGCCGATAAACTCCATCAGCAGGCCCGCCCAAGCGCCATTGATGGCCGCCTCATGGTTGTGCTCCCCCAGGCGGCGGGAGATCAGGCTGTTGATACCAACGCCCAGGCCAACGGACAGGGCAATCATCAGCGTTTGCACCGGGAAGGCCAGGGACACGGCGGTAAGGGCATCGGCGTTGTACTTGGCAACGAAGATGCTGTCCACCACGTTGTACAGGGCCTGCACCAGCATGGAGATCATAATCGGTACGGAGATTTTGGGTACCAACTGTTTCATGGGCATTTCGCCCAGAAGCTTGGAGCGTCCTTGGTTTTCCATGATGATTCCCACTTTCCTTTGGTCGTAAGTACTTACAATAATAAGAGTAATGCCAACCCGTACCCCACCAGCGCGGAGAGCAACCCATGGAGCAGCTGAAAACCCAGCTGCGCCCAAAGGGGCATCAACCCCCGCGGCCCCAGGGCACGGTTTTGCAACAGGATGGCCAAGGCCCCAAAGCCTGTTTCCCCGCTGAGCAGCGCCACCCGAAGCTCCAGCGGCAGGGGAAGCAGGGCCAGGGCGCGGCTGCCGGTGGTAACCTCCGCCAGGCAGGCGATGCCCAGGCGCGCGCCCTGGGGCAAGCCGGGCAGCAGCGCCGGGAGCAGCGCGCTGAGCACATTGCCCAGCACCATGCAGCCGCAAACGGTCAGCAACGTAATAGAGGCCTTTTCCACCGCCGCCCCCAGGGACATGGGCGCGGCTTGGGAAAAGGCAGAGGATGGCTGGCGGGACTCCCCGCCCCCCGGCAGTGCCGCGGAGGCGGCCAGCCCCCCCGCCAGCACCGCCAGCAGGATACACAGCCCCGCCCGGGGGCTTTGCAGCCATTGCCCCAGGGTACCGTAGAGGAACATGGGGCTCATGGTTCCGCAGCACACGGTGAGGCGGCGCAGGGCGCGGGGGTCCATGCGGCCCTGCCGGGCGGCGCAGATTTTCGCGCCGCAGGGGGAGCCGGCCCCCCAGCCCAGGGCCACCAGCAGGGGATACGGGGACTGGGCGGGCAGGCGGTCCAGGGCCACCAGCAGCAGAATCATGTACGGATACAGCCCCGGGAGCACGCTGCGGGCAAAGAGCGCGCAGGCGTCCGCGGCGGCCTGCAGGGATACCTCCGGCCGGAGCAGCATGGCTCCGGCGCAGAGCATGGGGATCAACCAGCGCATCATGGCGGCGCCTCCCTTCCGGGAGAGTTTATGCCATGGGGCGCCGGAAAAGTCGCCGGGGCGGGCTTACAACTCGTCCTCGGGGGTGTCGGTGGTTTCGGGGATGTCCATGTCCAGGTCGGAGGCGGCATCGGCGTGGGCTTCCTCCGCTTGCGGGGCGTCGCTCACGCTGGCGTCGCTCTCCTCGGGGAGATCGTCCTCCTCGGCCTCGGAGCGGGCCACGGCCACCACTTCGCTGCCCTCGGCAATGCGCATGATGCGCACGCCCTGGGTGTTCCGGCCGGAGAGGCGGATGTCCGACACCCGTGCGCGGATGATGGTGCCATCCCCGGTGATGAGCAGGATGTCCTCCTCAGGCTGCACCAGCAGCTGGGCGGCCAGGGGGCCGGTCTTGTCGGTGACCATCATGGCGCGGATGCCCTTGCCGTTCCGGGCCTGCTCCCGGTACTCGCTGCAGGGAGTACGCTTGCCGTAGCCCTTGGCGGTGATGACCAGCACCTGGGAGTTTTCCTCAATGCGGGCCATGTCGATGACGTAGTCGCCCTCCTCCAGGCGGATGGCCTTCACGCCCATGCTCACCCGGCCGCAGGTGCGGATGTGCTCCTCGCTGAAGCGGATGCACATGCCGTTGCGGGTACCCATGAGGATCTCGTCGTTCCCGCGGGTGAGGGCCACGTTCACCAGCTCGTCCTCCTCCTTGAGGACAATGGCGATGAGGCCGTTTTTGCGCAGGTTCTGGAACTCGGACATGGGGGTCTTTTTAATCATGCCGCCCCGGGTGGCCATCACCAGGGAGAGCCCGGTGGTGTCCGCGGGCACGGGGATCATGTTGGTGACCTTTTCCCCGCCGGAGATTTGCAGGATGTTCACCATGGCCGTGCCCCGGGCCGCGCGCCCGGCCTCGGGAATCTGGTAGCACTTGATCTGGTAGACCCGGCCCAGGTTGGTGAAGAACATCAAGTCGTCATGGGTGGAGACCACCACCATGCGCTCAGCGTAGTCCTCCTCCTTGGTGGTCATGGCCATGATGCCCTTGCCGCCCCGGTGCTGCGCCCGGTAGGTGGACTTGGCGATGCGCTTCACATAGCCCGCGTGGGTCAGGGTGACCACCATGTCCTCCTCCTGGATGAGGTCGGCCACGTCGATTTCCCCTTCCAGGGTGGTCAGCTCCGTGCGGCGCTCGTCGGCAAACTTGTCCCGGATGGCGGTGATCTCCGTCTTGATGACGTTCATCAGCAGGCGCTCGTCGGCCAGGATGGCGGTAAGCTCGGCGATGGTCTTTTCCAGCTGCTGGTATTCCTCCATGAGCTTCTCCCGCTCCAGGCCGGTGAGGCGGGCCAGGCGCATGTCCAGGATGGCCTGGGCCTGCTTGTCGGAGAACTGGAAGCGCTCAATAAGGGCGGTCTTGGCGGCGTTGGGATTCTCGCTGGAGCGGATGATCTGCACGATCTCGTCGATGTGGTCCAGGGCCTTGAGCAGGCCCTCCAAGATGTGCGCCCGGGCCTGGGCCTTGTCCAGGTCGAAGCGGGTGCGCCGGGTGACCACGTCCTTTTGATGCTCCAGGTAGTAGTAGATCATCTCCCGCAGGTTCAGGATGCGGGGCTTGCCGTCCACCAGGGCCAGCATGTTGGCCCCGAAGGTCTCCTGCATCTGCGTATGCTTGTACAGGTAGTTGAGGATCACCTGGGGGTAGACGTCCTTTTTCAGCTCGATGACGATGCGCATGCCGTTGCGGTCGCTCTCGTCGCGGATGTCGCTGATGCCCTCCAGCTGCTTTTGGTGGCACAGCTCGGCGATCTTCTCCACCAGCTTGGCCTTGTTGACCATGTAGGGGATTTCCGTAACCACAATGCGGCTGCGACTGTTGCTCATGGGCTCGATTTCCGTGCGGGCCCGCACCAGGATACGCCCGCGCCCGGTCATGTACGCCGAGCGGATGCCGCTGCGGCCCAGGATGATGCCCCCCGTGGGGAAGTCCGGGCCCTTGATGTGGGCCATCAGGTCCTCCACGGTGCACTCCGGGTTGTCGATCATGCACACCACGCCGTCGATAACCTCCCGCAGGTTGTGGGGCGGGATGTTGGTGGCCATGCCCACGGCAATGCCGCTGGAGCCGTTCACCAGCAGGTTGGGGAAGCGGCTTGGCAGCACCGCGGGCTGCATGAGGGTTTCATCGAAGTTGGGGTAGAAGTCCACCGTGTCCTTCTCGATGTCGTCCAGCAGGTGGAGGGTGAGCTTGGCCATGCGGGCCTCGGTGTAACGCATGGCGGCGGCGCCGTCACCGTCCACGGAGCCGAAGTTGCCCTGGCCATCCACCAGCATGTAGCGGATGTTGAAGGGCTGGGCCAGGCGGACCATGGCGTCGTACACGGAGGAATCCCCGTGGGGGTGGAATTTACCCAGCACGTCGCCCACCAGACGGGCGCTCTTGCGGTAGGGCTTGTCGGGGGTCATGCCCAACTCGTTCATGTCGTAGAGGATGCGCCGGTGCACGGGCTTCAAGCCGTCCCGCACGTCCGGCAGGGCGCGGTCCACGATAACCGCCATGGCGTAGGAGATAAAGGAGCGCTTCATCTCCTGTTCCAGGTTGACCGGTATCAGCTTATCTTCAATCATGTTTCATGCTCCATCTTCCATAGTGGGCTCACAGCGGGCATAGCGGAGTGAGCGTCCGCGGGCCCCCCAGGGCGCCGCTGGCGCATTCCCCGCGCGCGGCCCTTACACGTCCAGATCCTTGACCAGGTCGGAGTTTTCCTCGATGAACTTTTTCCGGGGCTCCACCTGGTCGCCCATGAGCAGGGTGAAGATTTCGTCGGCGGCCATGGCGTCCTCGGGGGTGATGCGCATCATGGTGCGGTGGGCGGGGTCCATGGTGGTGGACCACAGCTGTTCCTTGCTCATTTCGCCCAGGCCCTTGTAGCGCTGGATCTCCGGCTTGGGGTCGCGGCCGATTTCGTCCAGCACCCGCTGGAGCTCCTCATCGTCGTAGACGTAGCGCTCCGTTTTGCCCTTGGTCACCTTGTACAGGGGCGGCATGGCCGCGTATACATAGCCCTTCTCAATCAGCGGGCGCATGAAGCGGTAGAAGAAAGTGAGCATCAGGATGCGGATGTGCGCGCCGTCCACGTCCGCGTCCGTCATGCAGACGATGCGGTGGTAGCGCAGCTTGCTCTCGTCAAAGTCCTTGCCGAAGCCGCAGCCAAAGGCCGTAATCATGGAGCGGATCTCCTGGTTGCTCAGGGCCTTGGCTTCGTTGACCTTCTCCACGTTGAGGATCTTGCCCCGCAGGGGCAGGATGGCCTGGAAGTGCCGGTCCCGGCCCTCCTTGGCGCTGCCGCCGGCGCTGTCGCCCTCCACCAGGAAGATCTCGCACTTGCTGGGGTCCCGCTCGGAGCAGTCCGCCAGCTTGCCGGGCAGGGACGCGGACTCCAGCACCGTCTTGCGCCGGGTGAGTTCCCGGGCCTTGCGGGCGGCCTCCCGGGCGCGCTGGGCGCTCAGGCACCGGTCCAGGATGGCCCGGGCCACGGCGGGGTTCTCCTCCAGGTAGGTGGAGAGCTCCTCGCTCACCAGGCTGTCCACAATGCCGCGCACCTCGCCGCTGCCCAGCTTGGACTTGGTCTGGCTCTCAAACTGGGGGTCCTCCATTTTGATGGAGATGATGGCCGTGAGGCTTTCCCGGACGTCCTCGCCCTTGAGGTTCTGCTCGTTGTCCTTGATGAGCTTGTACTTGCGGCCATAGTCGTTGATGGCGCGGGTGAGGGCGGTGTTGAAGCCCATGAGGTGGGTGCCGCCGTCGGGGGTGTGAATGTTGTTGGCAAAGGAGTAGATGTTCTCCTGATAGCTGTCGGTGTATTGCATGGCCACTTCCACCAGGATGCCGTCCTTGAGCCCCTCGGTATAAATGGGCTGGGAGGGCAGCAGGGCCTCCTGGTTGCGGTGGCGGTTCAGGTGCAGCACAAACTCCCGCAGGCCGCCATTGTAGCAGAACACCTTTTCCACGGGGGTTTCCCCCCGCTCGTCCCGGAACACAATGCGGATGCCCTTGTTCAGGAAAGCCATCTCCTGCAGGCGGTTCTTCAGCACGTCAAACTGGAAATCCCCCGTGTCGAAGATGCCCTCCGGGTTGTCCGGGCTCTTCACGTCCGGCAGGAAGCGGATGGTGGTGCCCGTGCGGTCGGTCTCCCCCACCACCTTCAGGTCGTACAGGTACTTGCCCCGGGCGTATTCCTGCTGATAGATTTTCCCGTCCTGGAACACCTGCACGGACAGATGCGCGCTCAGGGCGTTCACCACCGAGGCGCCCACCCCGTGCAGTCCGCCGGACACCTTGTACCCTCCGCCGCCAAACTTGCCGCCCGCGTGCAGCACCGTCAGGCACACCTCCACCGCCGGGCGGCCCATCTTGGGATGGATGCCCACGGGGAAGCCGCGGCCGTTATCCTGCACGGATACGCTGCCATCCTGATGCAGGGTGATGTCGATCTCCGTGCAATACCCTGCCAGGGCCTCGTCGATGGAGTTGTCCACAATTTCATATACGAGATGATGCAGGCCCCGGGCATCCGTGGAGCCGATATACATGCCCGGGCGCTTGCGCACGGCTTCCAGGCCTTCCAGCACCTGGATCTGCTCCTCGCCATAGTCCCCGGTCACTTCCGTGGCCTTTTCAATCTCCTGATCCAATTCGTTCGACATGCTGCACCTCGCTTCGTCCTGTTTCCTGCCGCTCCCTTTCCATCAGGCGGAGAAAAAAGCTGCGGTCCTCCCGCATCCTTGCGGAAAGCGTGCGCAGGCCCACCCCGGTCAGGTAGCATACAACCCTGCCGTTTTCCCGGCAGAGCACCAAGGTTTTGGGCGCGTCGGACAAGCGGCGCACCAGATGCTTTTCCTGCATGGCGCGCACCATTTTTTCCGTGTCCGCCGCCCACCCCTGGGTTATATCGGTACATAGAAGAATCTGTTCGGCGCCGATGGCCCTGTTGGCCCCCAAATGGATTACCATATCGGGCGTCACCTCCATATTGGCGCGGAAAGGGCGCAAATTCCGTTTGCGCCCCTGGATGCATATCCCTCCAAATACTCATCTATTATACAGCATTTTGGGGGAAAAGAAAAGGGTTTTTCAAAATTCAACGGCATTGAGGCACGGGAGAAGAAGGAAGAATTTTACTGAACTGGCAGGAAATTTACCGGAAAAAACATGCAAAGGGCAGTTTGGGCCCCGGTGCGGGAATTTTACAAAAAAACGCCTTTTCAGCGTACCTCGTCCGCCCACAGGCGGGCGAAACCTCGCACAAGAAACAGCTTTCTTGTGGAAGGGCAAGGGAATCCCCTTCCCCTGTATCAATATCCAAAAAGAGCAAACCCGCTCTTCCCATCCAGAAGAGCGGGCAAATCCCTCCCACTTGATGCCATTACTTTTCCTTTTCAAAGGGCCAGCGTTCCGCCACTGCCTCCAGAGGCTGATCCTCCCCGCCGCACTCCTGAAAGAGGTCATACACCTTCCCGGCAGCTTCCGCAGGCAAGGGCATCTGCCCGGACAGCAGCTCCTCCTCCCCGCTGAGCAGGGTAAAGGCAAAGCTCTCTTCCCTGCTTCGTGCCATGGCCTGCAGCAAGGCCAGGCTGTCCGTGGAGAAGCAGAAGCCGAAATCCTCATAATACACGCCGTCATACTCGGAAAACGCGCCGTTAACGCTCAGGCGCCAGCAGGTGTTGCCCACGGTAAGCAGCAGCGTATCGGCATATAGCGGATCAAAGCTGGTGGTGGACAGGGAAAGCCGCGGCACCACGCAGCCCTCCAGGGCCAGGGACTCAAAGTCCAGAAAGGCCACGGTCTCCACTTCGCTGCCCTCCACCTGACAGAAGAAGGGCTGATCGGAAAACCGGTACACCGTGTCCACCATGCCATTGTCCTGGAAGGAATAAATATCCTCCCTGGCCTCCAGAATGGACAGGTCAAACCCGCCTTCCTCCCCCATTGCAGGCAAAGGAAGCAGCAGGGAAAGTGTCAACACAAGCAAAAGCAGTCTGCGCATAAAAGCCCCTTTCCGGTAAACGCACCCAATCGCCAGGATCGTTCTATCCGCAGTATACCACACCCCGGCCACCCCGGCAAGGCCCCGTGCCAGTCTTTACAACTGTGTCAAAAGCTGCTAGAATAGAAGGGATTTCAAAGCGTACGCAGGCAGGACGGGAAAGGCGGCTGCGCATGGTCAAAACGATAGCGATTACCAACCAGAAGGGCGGCGTGGGCAAAACCACCACGGCGGTGAACCTCACGGCCATTCTGGCAGATATGGGCCAGCGGGTGCTGGTGGTGGACCTGGACCCCCAGGGCAATACCACCAGCGGCCTGGGCAAAAAGGCTGGCGACAAAAGCATTTATGAGGCGCTGCTGGGCCGGGAGCCCCTCCGGGCCTGCATGCAGGATACGGCGGTGCGGGGCCTGACCCTGGTGGGGGCGGACATCCGCCTGGCCGGGGCGGAGCTGGAGCTGGTGGAGGCCGAGCGGCGGGAGTTCCGCCTCAAGGAGCTGCTGGCCCAGGTGAAGGCGGGGTATGACTTTATTTTCATCGATTGCCCGCCTTCCCTGAGCCTACTAACCCTGAACGCCCTGGCGGCGGCGGATCGGGTGCTGATTCCCATTCAGTGCGAATACTACGCCCTGGAGGGCGTTACCAGCCTGATGAACACCATCAACCGGGTGAAGCGTACCCTGAACCCGGCCCTGGACCTGGAAGGCGTGCTGCTGACCATGCTGGACGGCCGCACCAACCTGGGGCTGCAGGTGGTGGACGAGGTGAAAAAGCACTTCCGCAAGAAGGTCTTTGCCACCACCATTCCCCGCAATGTGCGCCTGGGGGAGGCCCCCAGCCACGGGGAACCCATTCATCTATACGACCCCCGCTCCACGGGCGCGGAGGCCTACCGGTCGCTGGCGCGGGAAGTGCTGGCGCGCAACGGAAAATAATGCGTCAGGACGGCAGGGACCGGGTTGCGTCCCCCGGCGGACCTGGCTGAAGGAGTTGAGGTACAGGTGGCCGCAAAGAAAAAGGGGCTGGGCCGGGGACTGGACGCGCTGCTCCCCGAGGCGGACGAGCTGCTGCCCAATGTGGTGCAGGAAATTCCCGTGGGGGATATTGATCCCAATACGGAGCAGCCCCGCCGTAGCTTCCCGGAGGAGGCCATGACCCAGCTGTCCGCCAGCGTGAAGGAGCAGGGCATACTCCAGCCCCTGCTGGTGGTGGAGCAGCCCGGCGGGCGCTACCGCATTGTGGCGGGGGAACGGCGCTGGCGGGCCGCCCGGCAGGCGGGCCTGGCCACGGTGCCCTGCATGGTCCGGGATATGGACATGATCCGGCAGATGGAGGTCAGCCTCATTGAGAACCTCCAGCGGGAGGACCTGAACCCCATGGAAGAGGCCGCGGCCATCCGCGCCCTGATGCAGCAGTGCGGCTATACCCAGGAGACCGTGGCCGCCCGGCTGAGCAAGAGCCGTCCGGTCATTGCCAACCTGCTGCGCCTGCTCACCCTGCCCAAGGAAGTGGCGCAAATGGTCCGGGAGGGCCAGCTCAGCGCGGGCCATGCCCGGGTGCTGGCGGGCCTGGACCGGGAGGAGGACAAGATTGCCCTGGCCCGGGAAACCCTGGCCAAGGGCTACAGTGTGCGCCAGCTGGAGCAGCTGGCTGCCCTGCGCCGGGAGGCGGAGAGCCACGGCCAGGCGGCCCACAAGGTGAAAAACGCCCGTCCCCTGCCCCCGGAACTCAAGGAGCTGGAGGGCCGCGTCCGGGAAACCCTGGGCATGCGCGCCACCCTTTCCGGCAACGCCAAGAAGGGCAAGATCGTTTTGCAATACTATTCCCAGGAGGAGCTGGAGCGGCTCTACGAAGTCCTGGAGAAGCTGGACACCCTGTAATGTTTCTACACATGCAAAGAACCGCCCGCCCAGGCACATGGAAGGCCTGACGCGGACGGTTCTTTTTTTGCGTTACTGTTCTTCGCTTTCCTGGGGCCGCAGCTTGCGCAGCAGCGCATGGGCCAGGCCGCGCACGGCGGAAACCGCCACCAGCCCGGTCAGGGGCAGGAAGTGCTTGGCCACATCCTTTACCGAGACGCCCCACGCCAGCTGATACACCACGTGCAGCTCCGCCAGCTCACCCTCGGGCAGGCGGATGTACAGCTGCGGGTCGTCGCAGAGGAAGAGCAGATGCTCCTTGCCCCGCAAGCCGTTGCTGCCCACGTTCCGCAGGGTGTACTCCCGCTGGTTGCCGTTGGTCATCTTGGCGGTGACGTGCAGCTGCCGCAGCCGGTAATGGCCGGTGTTGCTGGGGTCCAGGCGCACCTGTCCCCGCAGGTGCAGGGAGGAGAGCTTGGTAAAGCTCAGGTACCACTTGTTGTTCTTCAGCTCCACCTGGTCAGGGTTGCGCTTCAAGGCGGTGGAATACTGGCCGTTTTTCATGCCGAAGAGTTCGATATCCGCCTTCTGCTCGTCGGTGGGGTCGGTATCCGGGATCAGCGCGCCCGGGGGCAGCAGCACAGGCACCTGGCGGAGCTTCTTTTGCACATAGTGCAGGTTGTCCGCCCATTCCTCCTCGGTGTGCAGGGAGGAGGAGTTTTCCGCGTTGCTCCACAGGCGGTAAATGGCGGTGACGCTGTCCAGGCTGGTGATGCCCACCAGGGAGGCCACATGCATCAGGTAGTCCCAGTCCTCCACGGTGTTGAGCTTTTCGTCAAAGCGGAAGGGGAAGCGCTGGAAGGCGTCCCGGGGGAAGGCATTGGTCATCAGCGGGCAGCGGTTCACCTGGAACTGGCTGGCCCAGTTGAAGTCGTGGGCAAAAATGCTGTTGAAGTTGCTGGTGGCGGCCAGGAGGGTGCGGTCCTTGCGCTCCTGCTGGGACCAGGTCTGCGCCACGGAATAGCTGTGCAGCACGGCGCCGGGTGTCTCGGCAGCGGCCTGGTGGAACACCTGCACCCAGTTGGCAAAGACCAGGTCGTCGTCGTCCAGGGCCACGATGTACTCGCCCCGGGCGGCGGCAAAGCCCGCGTTCAGCGGCGTGGAGCGGTTGCCGCCCCGCACGGTGTGCACGCTGATTTTCTCCCGCAGGGAGGCGGGGAATTCCTCAATCAGCGCCTGCACGGCCTCCAGGCGGCCGGGCTTGGGATTGTGCACCATGACCAGCAGCTCAAAGGAATCATCATCCTGGGCGGCCAGGCAGAGCAGCGCCTCCCGCATGGCTTCCACGCGATTGCCCACCGTGCGCATCACAATGCTCAGGAAGGGCGCGTCCCCCTGGGGCGCGGGCGTGGAAGGCGCCGCGGCTTCCTCCGCACGGTATGTGCGGCAAAGGAGACGGACCTGGCTGTGGCTGTCCACCAGGCCATGATAGTACGACAGGCCCCGGTACAGCGTGGAGCCGGTGGCCAGGAAGCTATTGTGCTCCGCAACGGGCTGCGCCTGGACGTCCTGCGTCTGGCAGCAGGTGAAACCGGCCTCCCCCATCATCCGCTCCAGGGTAGCGTGGGTGAACAGGCGGCGGGAGGGGCACTGGGCAAAGGGCGCGTCCCCGCCCTCCCCTTCGCCGCTCATCAGGTGCAAAAGCAGCGTCTCGTTGCTGGCATTGGGCACGCATACCCGCAGGCTGAGCCCCGCGCTGCGGCACAGGCCATGCAGCTGGGACAGCAGCGCCCGGGGGTCCTGCTCCAGGGCCAGGGCTTGTCCCGCGTCCAGGCACGCGCCCTTGTGGGCGGAAATCTCCGCGGGGGTTACCACCGTCCAGCCGGCCTGCCGCCACTGCTGGGCCTGGCGTTCATCCCGGCACAGGGCGGGAATGCCCGTCGGGTCCGGGGCGGCCGCGCCCAGGGGCGCCACATAAATGAGGGGCTGGGTTGCACAGTTGCAAGCAGTTTCCATGATTTCTCTACCTTTCCTCGCGTTTCCGGCGTATGTCCGTGCTTACAGGGTAAAGCGCATGGCGCCGTACCCGTCCTCGGAGAAGTCCGCGATGCGGTGCAGGGGATCAATGGGCTTGGGCAGCCGTCCCTCCTGGGCACGCTTGCGATAGCTCTCCACGGCGAACAGTCCGTCGGGCTCGCCCTCTTCCTCGTAGTTGCGGATGATCTGGTCCCGCAGGCGGGGCCTGGACCACTTGTGCGCCAGCAAAATGGACGCCTCCGCAGAGAAGCGGCGCTCCGCCTTGGTGGTTTTCCACCGGCCATGGTGGTCGATGGACTTGTCATGAAAGACCACCGCGTCCGGGCAATATATCAGCTTGTACCCGTTCAGACGAAGCCGCCAGGAAAAGTCCAGGTCGTCGCAGTACATGAAAAAAGTCTCCGCGTCAAAGCCCTGCACCTCGTCAAAGCATTTGCGGCGGATGATGGTGCAGGCGGTGCTGGCCCAGGCGGTTTCCAGGGTTTTGGGGTCATAGGCCTTGGGATGCTCCACGGGGGTTTGCCGTGCCTCGGTCATGGCCACCTTGCTCCCCTGCTCTCCCTGGAAGGGGGCCAGCAGGTTCAGCAAGGTGCGCGGCCCCACCACAATGTCGGGATTCATAATCATGATATATTCCGTATCGCTCATGGCGGCCATGCGGTTATGGCCCTTGGCGGTGCCGGTGTTTTCATGGAAAAACTCGTAGGTGAAGGTGAAGGCGTCCCGGTACTTCTCCTGCGTTGCGGCGACTTGTTCCGGGGTAAACAGCGGCTGGCTGGAGGCGTCCCCATACACCACGCGCAGCGCAATGTCCCAGCCCTGCCGCCGGGCAACCTCCAGGGCGTTGGCCAGGTACTCCAGGGAGCGCATCAGGTGGGAAACGTCGTTGTGAAAAAGTACGGTTTGCATTTGTAGGGTGGTCGTATTCACGGTTGATTTACCTCACTGAACATCATGGGAGAGGGGGGTACGGACGCGCGGAAAAATGGCGCTGCCTGAGCCCGACGTGCCCGCACGGGCGCCGGGGCATGGACGGCTGCTGGTGCGGGCGCATCATACACAAGAGCCGGCGGGACAGAGTTCCACCGGCCCTTCACAGGATATGATTGCCGGTTTGGGGCGCTGGGATGCTTCCCGCACCCCAAACCGGCAAAATTTCAGTGACGAAAGGTTCGCCAGCTCCGGATCAGTTCGCCAGAACGGGAATCCACTCGGAGTATGCCCGCGCCCAGGTGATGCCATCCCAGAGCACTACCTCCACGGCATAGATGCCGGTGGCGGTGGGCGTATAGCTGAAGGTGTTGGAGATAATGCCATCGGTGGAGGAAGCGACCGCCTTGCCGTTGATGTCATACACGGTGTACTTGCTGTAGGTCAGGGTGCTTCCGCCGGTGGTGTAGGTGGTGAAGTTGATGGGCTGATTCACCTTGGCGCTGGACAGGGAAGAGGAAACGGACTTCACCGTCAGCACATCGCCGGTGCTGTACACCAGCCAGGTGGTGTACTTGCTGGCCCAGGTCACGCCGTCGTAGGCAATCACGTTCACCGCGTAGGTGCCGCTCTTGGACATCAGCAGAACGATGGAACCGTTCTTGCTGCTGGTGGTGGAAAGCAGCTTGCCGTTGATGTCATACAGCTGATAGGTGTAGGTCACGTTCCCGGCGGCGTTGGCCACGGTGGAAGAGACGTACAGGCCGTTCATCTGCTGCTTGATGTTGGCGCTGGTGATGGTGAGCTTCTGGTCCACGTTCACGTTCACGCCGGCGCTCCAGCCGTTCTGCCAGTTGCCCGCAGCGGCGGCGGATACGCAGAAGTAGTATACGCCGGAGGTCTTGGGCACGTAGGTGAAGCTGGTCTTCTTGTACAGCACAGCCTCGGTGTGAACGATGCTCCAGTTGCTGTCGTACACGGTGAGCACGGTGTCGGAGATGGTGTTGCTGCTGGAGATCTGCGCGTTCACGGTGATCACGCCGCCCTTGGCGGTGGCGGTCACGTTGCTCACGCTCAGCTTGGTCTGGGCCACGGTGGTCCAGGCGCCATAGGCATCCACCCAGGTGGTGCCGTCAAAGAGGATGACGCGGACGGTGTAGGTGCCGCCGCCGGCCACCTGGAAGGTGTGGGAGCCGGTGGTGTCATACCAGCGGTCCAGGAGCACGCCATTGATGTTGTACAGTTCAAACTGGGAGGAAACGATCTTGTTGTTGCCGCCCGCGGTGGCCGCGGTGGCGGTCAGGGTGCCCGCGCCCGCCGTCATGGTTACGGAGTCAATGCGCAGGGCGGAGGTATCGGGCACAACCACCCAGATGCTGTACGCCTCGGCCCAGGTAACACCGTCGTACATCACCACGCGGGAGGTATAGGTGCCGCCCTTGGCGGGGGTGTAGGAATAACCGGTGGTGGTGGTGCCGGCGTTGTAGGTGGTAATCAGCTTGCCGGAGATGTCATAGATTTCGTAGGTCACGGAGCGGATGGGCCGCTGGCCGCCGGTGAAGGCGGGCACAAAGGTGATGGTGCGATCCTTCAGCGTGGCGTTCAGGGAGTTTACCACCAGCGCGGAGACCTGCTCCACATTGATCCAGTTGGAGTTGATGGAAACCCAGTCCCTACCGTCATAGGCCAACGCCTGCACGTAGTAGGGGCCGGCGGCGGTGGGCGTAAAGGTGAAGGTCTTGCTCAGGCCCACGCTGTCCTTGCCCACCTGTTTGTTGTTGATGTCAAAGACGCGGTACACGGTCTGCAGCACGGTGCCGCCGTAGGTGGTCAGCGTATACTTGATGGTGTCGCCCACGTAGGCGGTGGTCTTGTCGGCGGTCAGGCTCGCGCTGTACAGGGTGGTGGAGAAGCTGGCCGCGTACAGGCCCGTGTTGGACGCCTTGCGGATGCGCAGGTAGTAGTCCCCGGCCTCCAGCAGAGAGGTGGTAAAGGCATGGGTGTGGGGGCTCAGGCTGTTGCCGCCGGTGCCGGAGGCAGTGGCGCTGCCGTACACGCGGTTGTTGCTGTCCACCAGCTCCACCTGCAGGCTGTCCATCCACGCGCGCACGCTGAAGGACAGCACGGAGCGGGTATCCAGATGGATGTAGTAGTAGTCCACCGAGTCCGTGGCGGAGATCAGGCCGGTGACGGACTTGTCCGCGGTGAGCTTGTTGCCACCGGCGGTGCTGAAGCTGTTGTTGGGCTCCACCTCGTTGTTGCCGGCGGCGCTGCTGTTGGCCAGCACGGTGTAGGTGCCGGTGGCGCTGCTGGAGAGCACCAGGTAATAGGTGCCGGCTTCCAGCCACTCGCCCACGGTCCTGGAGACAGGACCGCCCAGGGAGCCGCCGGAAATGGAGGTGCTCAGCAGGCTGCCGGTCTCCGTGCGCAGCTCCACGTTCAGGGCGCTGATCTCGGAGGACAGGTCAAAAGACAGGTAGCTGGGCGCGGAGAGAATCACCTTCAGGTAGTCCACCCGGTCGGTCAGGGTCATAACGCCCTTCACCTTGCCGGTGGTGTTGGGGGTTACGGTATAGGCGGTGGAGAAGCTGTTGGCACCGGTGAAGGTTGCCCCAGCGGAGGAGAAGGAAGCGCTGGCCGTCAGGGAATAGGCGTTATAGTCATTCGCCTGGGTCTTGTACACGTACACGGTGTATTCCGTGCCGCTGGCGCTGCCGTCATACCAGTTGGCGCAGCTGGCGCCGTTCACCGTCTGGGTCAGCAGGGTCTGTCCGCCGGCGGACATCACCTGCATGGCCACCTTGCCGGTGGAGGCCAGATCCCGCACGAACAGGTTCAGGTACCCGGCGCTGGTGATCCGCACGCTCAGGTAAACACCCGTGGAATAAGCAGGAATGGAGAAGTTTACAGCGCTGCCGTTGGGCGTCAGGTCCACGCTGCCGGGAATGGAGCCAAGCATTTCGGGCAACAGGAGCATGGGCGCGTCGACTTCATCAAGGATGGGCTCCTCGGTAGCAGCGGGCACCTCAGTGGCAGGCACTTCCGTAGCGGGAGCCTCAGTGGCGGGCGCTTCCGTAGCGGGAGCCTCGGTGGCAGGCGCTTCGGTAGCGGGCTCCTCGGTGGCAGGCACCTCAGTAGCGGGCACTTCCGTGGCGGGCTCCTCAGTGGCAGGTGCGGGCGTCGCAGTGGTTACCGTTGGGCTGGAAGAAGGATCCGTAACGGCGCCATCCACTCCCTCGGCCAAACCGGCGCAGCACAGCTGCAGGGAGAAGACTAGCGCCAACAGAAAGGCGAGAAGTTTGCGAGTCTTATACAACGTCATACCCTCCTTAACATAGACTTGCTTTATCAATTCTCCGCGGGGTGCTTTCGTCCAAAGGAAGCAAGCGGAAAACGATCATAATTCAGGCGGCGCCCAGGGTGGCGTCGATCCATTGGCACAGCAGGTTCAGCCCTTCCTCCAGGCCGTGCCGTGCCTGGAAATCCAGCAGCCGCCGGGCGGGCTCCCCGTCGCAGGCGCCGCAGCGCACGTCCCCGTTGCGGTAGTCCCCGGAAACATGGGGCGCCGGGGCGTGATACCGCCGGGCGATGACCTGGGCCACATCGGCAATGGTGGTCATGCGCCCGGTGCCGATGTCGATGGTTTGTCCCGCGGCGCTGTCCCGGTCCAGTGCGGCCAGGATCGCGTCCCGGACGTCATCGATGAGCACAAAGTCCCGGACGATCTGCCCGTCCTCGTACAGGGGAATGGACTGCCCGGCCTTGGCCATGCGCACAAACAGGGGCACAATGCCCGTGTAGGCGTTGATCAGGGACTGCCCGGGACCGTACACATTTTGCAGCCGGACGATTTTCACCTGGGTGCCGGTGGCGCCGCCCCAGGCCTTGAGCAGGTGCTCCTGGCACAGCTTGGTGGCGCCGTACACGCTGGTGGGATGGGGCTGGGTCCAGGCGGCGTTGGCGGGCAGATATACCGCGCCGGGAAAGTCCCACTGCCCGGCGGCCAGCTGCGCGTCCGTGCGCTGGCCGGGATAGAAAATCTCCCCCTCCGCGCTCCGCCAGGCGCCTTCGCCGTAAATGGCCCGGCTGCTGGTGAGCAACAGCTGCCGGGGAATCTTCCCGGTCTGCGCCAGGGCGTCCATCATCCGGGAGGTGCCCACCACGTTGACGCTGGTGTGCCGGGTGGCGGAGAACAGGGATTGCCCCGTGCCCGTTTCCGCGGCCAGGTCGATGACCGTGTCCACAGCGTCCACCGTGTCCAGCAGGGCGGTCCAGGCCTGCGCCTCCCGGACGTCGGCCCGGTACAGTTCCACCGCCGGGTCCAGCTCCGGTGGCCGGGGGGTATCCCCGTGCACCTGGGCCAACAGGTTGTCGAAGGCAATCACCCGGTCAAAGCGCTGCACCAGCCCGGCGGAGAGCGCCGAGCCAATGAACCCCGCGCCGCCGGTTACAATGCATGTCTTGCTCATGCTTCACGCCTCATAATCTGCTGAATTTTTCCGGGATCGCCCCACACGCCGGGGGAATCGTAGGGCCGGTCGGGGAAGGCGCCGTATTCCGGCGTGATGGACAGTCCCCGTTCCCGGATGAACTGTTCCACCCGCTCCCCCAGGCTCACCGGCTGGCCGGTGCAGCAGTTGATGATGCCCAGCACCTCCGTCTGCATTACGCAGGCGGCCAGCTGCTCGCCCAGCTCCGCCAGGTCGATAAAGTCGTAGCGGTTCTTGCCGGAGTTCAGGGGGAACGTGGTTTTCCCTTCCTGCGCCGCCTGGAGGATCTTGGCAAAGATGGAGTTGCTCTTCTCGTCGTTTCCTATAATATAATAGGCACGGAGCCATTGCAGCTGGGCGCCGTGCTGGGCGGCCAGAAGCTCGCAGGTCTGCCGCAGGGCGTTTTTGGCAATGCCGTACATGCTCTGGGGCTTGCAGGGGGTGTCCTCGGTGATGGCGCCCTCATGATACCCCACCTCGTGCATGGTTCCCATCACGGCCAGCTGCTTCAGCCCGCCCTCCATCATCTGGCGCAGAAAGCGCACATGGGCGGAAACGTCCTCCATGTGGGAGGGGGCGTTGTGCACAAAGCCGTTGCGCCAGGCCATGTGCAGGCATACATCCGGGCAGCCCAGGTGCTGGAACACCTCCGGGTCGTCCTGGAACAGATCCAGATGGCGGAACTCCGCCCGGGGATCGATGTTCTCCTGCCGCACGTCCACGGCCGTTACCTGCGCGCCGCGATCCAACAGGCTCTTCACGGCGGCCTGGCCGATATAACCGGCAGCGCCGGTAACAAGCACCTTTTTTGCCATAGATTCTCCTTTATCATGCTTTCGCCCCACCCGTCCTGGTGCCGCGAAAAGCATGTGCATTTTCCATAAAACGGATAACGCGCCCTTGCGTTTTACCTGCCCAACGGCAATCTACATACGGTTAGATTATATCGCCCCACCCTATGTTTGTCAATAAAAGCGCCAGGTTGCCGCAAGGATTTACAGTCGTTACGCGCCCGGATGGGCCCGTGGATGCGCCGCGCTCCTTGTAAAAATGTGCCACTGTTGCTATAATGATTTATATCATGGATTTCTATGCCCGCGCCGTGGCATGGGGCCCATCAAACCATAGGTACAGGAGTGAAAGCATGACCAGCCGTCCAGCCGCGTCCTCCCGGGACAATAACTTTAACCTGATCCGTTTTATGGCCGCCCTGTGCGTGATGATCGGGCACATGTCCTTCATTGCCCCCGGACCGCTGTATATTTTTCTGGGCAACGGCATCCAGATCATGGGGGTGCGGACCATCTTCCTGCTGGGGGGCTATCTGATCTCCAAGAGCTGGAGCTCGGACCCCCATGTGCTGCGCTACGCGGTGAAGCGCGCTTTCCGCATCTGGCCGGCGCTGATCGTGTTCACCCTGGGGGTGACGCTGGTGGCGGGGCCCATCCTGTCGGTGCTGCCGGCGGGGGAATACTTCCGCAATCCGGCCACGTGGCAGTACCTGGGCGCCATCGGCTTCTATATCTCCTATGGGCTGCCCGGAGTCTTCGCGAACGTGCCCTATGCGGGGGTGGTCAACGGCTCCCTGTGGACCATGCCCCTGGAGGTGGCGCTGTATGTGCTGGTGCCCCTGGTGCTGTGGCTGGTGAGCCGCCGCCCCTGGCGCAGGCATGCCTCCCTGCTCACGGCCATTTTTGTGGGGCTGTACGTGGTGGCGGCGGTGCTGCGGTGCGCGGTGTTCCCCCAGTGGCGTATGGTGATCTATGGCCTGGATGTGGCGCAGTTCCTGGTGCTGGGGGTGTACTACATGCTGGGCATGCTCTATGCCCTGCCCCAGGTACGGCGGCTTTTGAACCTGCAGGTGGCCTCCCTGCTGCTGGTGGCGGCGGCCATGGCGCAGTTCACTTCCTATGCGGCCAACGAAGTGTGCTACATGCTGGTGTTCCCGTATTTCGTGTTTTCCCTGGGCCTGTGCGAAAAGCCGCTGTTCAAGGGCTTTGGGCGAAAGACGGAGCTTTCCTACGGCATTTACCTGTACGGCTTTTTCGTGCAGCAGTGCCTGGTGTGGCTGTGCAGCCGCCTGGGCTGGACGCTGCCCTACTGGGGGCTGCAGGTGGGGAGCATCGCGCTGACCATCGCGTGCGCGTACCTGTCCGCCAAGCTCATTGAGGAACCCTGCATGCGGCTGTCCAAGCGGCTGCTGGCGCGCATCCCCGCGCGGGGAGAGCGGGCAACCACACACTAAGGAGGAAAAGCGGCATGGCTTCCGGAAAGAGAATACCGTTTATCAACGTCCTGCGGCTGCTGGCCATGGTCTTTGTGCTGACGCCCCATCTGCTGGCCTATCAGCTGGAAAACCAAGTGATGATCTGGGTGGGCACCTATGTGCTCAATCCCCTGCACATCGTGCAGTACTGCGGGGCGCTGGGGGTGAGCCTGTTCTACATCACCAGCGGCTATCTCACCATGCCCCAGGCGGGCACGGGCCGCTGCGTACAGCGGCTGTACCGGCAGGTGCTGTCCCTGATGGTGGAGGTGTTTGCCGCCATGATGTTCTGCATGGTGGTGTCCTATGCCTTCCAGGCGCTGTTTACGGCCATCAATGGCCATCAGGGGCCCTATGCCGCCTTTACCCTGCGGGACTGGCTGGCCTCCGCGGTGCTGTACCGCAACTTTATGTTCCGCGTATCCACGGAGGGCATCCTGTGGTTCCTGGTGCCCTTCCTGATGTTCAAGCTGGGGCTCATCCTGCTGGACAAGCCCCTCCGCCGCCTGGAGCAGCGCGGGAACGGGCCGTGGCTGTTCTTTGGGGCGGTTGTGCTGGGCTTTGCCATCCGCGCCCTGTGGCCGGCGTTCAACTATATCACGGAGCGGTTTTTCTACATGGGGATTATCCTCATGGGGTATATCTTCGCGCTGCTTCACCACGGGCGGATCAGCAAGGCCAAGTGCGCCCTGCTCCAGGGGGTCAACCTGGCGCTGATGCTCTTCTCCCTGCAAATGACCCAGGTGGGCATTGATAATGGATACATCGTCTCCGCCCTGTACGCGGCGGTGCTCTTCTACGGGTGCTACAAGCTGCGGGATTCCTTTCATTACAATAGGTTCCTGGCCTATACGGATACCATCGGCCTGCCCTTCTTCCTGCTGCACTACTGCGTGGGGGTCAATTTCATTCAGCTGATCTACTACGTGTTCTGGAACGGGTATTATACCGAGAACCATGTCATGGCCACCCTGGGCCTGTCCACGGTGCTGATGCTGGCCGTGGTCACCGCCTATGCCTATGGCGTCCAGCCCTGGATTGCCCGGGGACTGCGGGCCCTGGGCCGGCGGCTGGAGGGGCGCAAGCCCCCCGTCGCTCCTGCCGCGTAAGGAGGCGCACGCATCCATGAAGCTGACCCAGATCGGTTCCAAGGTGATCTATCACCTGCGGGAGGAGGGCCTGTCCGCCCTGCCCCGCCGCGCCCATTACCTGGCGTGCAGGCTGCGCACCCGGGTGGAGCGCCGGGAGCATACCGCGGCCCGGGCCCAGGCGGACGCGGCCTATCCCCGCTGGCTGGCGCAGGCTCAGCCCGGCCCGGAGGAGCGCCGCCGCCAGGGGGAGACGCGCTTTTCCCACGGGCTTTCCTTCCTGATTCCCACGTACAATACGGCGCCGCACCTGCTCCAGGAGCTGGCCGACGCCCTGCTGGCGCAGACCTCCCCCTGCTGGGAGGCCTGCTTTTACGACGGCGCCAGCACCCGGGAGGATACCCGGCAGGCCCTGCGGGACATGGCCCGGCGGGACCCCCGCCTGCGGGTGGAGCTGGGCAGGGAAAACCTGGGCATCGCCGGGAACACCAACGCGGCCCTGGCCATGGCCCGCCTGGACTGGGTCGCCCTGGTGGACCACGACGACCTGCTCACCCCCGACGCGGCCTACTGGGTGCTGCGGGCCGCGGAGGACGGCGCGGACATGGTCTATTCCGACGAGGACAAGTGCACCGCCGACGGAACAACCTTCTTCGATCCCCATTTCAAGGGGGACTTCGCCCCGGATACCCTGCGGGCGGGGAACTATATCTGCCACCTGATGGCCATGGAGCGGGAGCTCATGGCTTCCCTGGGGGGATTGCGCCCGGACTACGACGGCAGCCAGGACCACGACCTGGCCCTGCGCGCCAGCGAGCGGGCCCGGCGCATTGTGCATATCCCCCGGGTGCTGTACCACTGGCGCATGCTGGATACCTCCGTGAGCCACCAGCGGGCGGAGAAGTGCGCTCAGGCCGCCGCCCGGGCGGTGGAGGATCAGCTGCGCCGCCTGGGTATCCCCGGGCATGTGGTGTGCCGCCGCCTGCGCACGGAGATCAGCTATGACCTGCGTCCCGGGGAGACCGTCAGCCTGATTGCGCGCTGCGGGGAAAAGGGCACGGGCCGCTGGCTGCGGGCCCTAAGCCGCCGCACGCCCGAGGGGGTGGCGGAGGTGCTGCTGGCCGGTGGCCGGGAGGGATGCTCCTTTGGGGGCAAGCCCTGCCGCGGTCTGCCCCGTGAGGGCGCCTGGGCCCGGGACCTGAACGCCGCTGCCCGGGCGGCCACGGGGGACTATCTGCTGTTCCTGGTCCAGGGGGTGATGCCCCTGGAGCGGGGTTGGCTGACGCAGCTGCGCATGTATGCCCAGCGGCCGGACGTGGCCTGCGTGGGCTCCCTGCTGATGACCCCGGAGAAAATCTACCTGCACGGGGGCTACGCGGTGGACGTGCCCGGCGGCGCGCTGAGCCACCAGGGGGGCGTGAGCTTTTTCAACCGTCCGTACATGCTCACTGACCGGCAGGTGCGCAATGTCACCGCCGTGAGCGCCTCCATGCTGATGATCCGCCGGGAAACCTTCCTGGCCCTGGGGGGCTTTGGGGACTATGCCAGCGACCTGGCGGCGGCGTCCCTGGGGCTGCGCGCCCAGGAAGCGGGGCTGTGGAACGTTTTCGTCCCCGAGGCGGCGGCGGTGTGGCATGGCAAGGAGCCGCCCTGCCTCACCGGCCCGGCCCCGGCGGAGGACCTGGTCCGCTTCCGGGAGGAATTCGGGGCGCATCCCCCGGAAAAAAATTACAGCCCCCTGTTGGAAAAACAGCGGGGCTGGATGATCCTGGATACCGCCAGGCCGGCGGGGGAAATTTAACGCTTGCGGAAAATCACCAGCTTGCTGGCCACGTAATTCACGATAATCACCAGCACGTTGGACAGCACCTTAATAATCATGCTGTTCCAGCCCAGCAGATCCACGCACACGTACATGATGGCCACGTCCATCAGCCCGGAGAGCAGCCGGAACAGGAAAAAGGAACCCATCTCCCGCAGGATGCCCCTGCGGGTGTTTTCTTTGCTTTCAAAAACCCAGCGGCGGTTGGTCACATAGGCAAAGAGCACCGAGAGCGCCCAGGCCACGCAGGTGGCGGGCACCGTGGCCACCGCCAGCAGCTGCTCCAGCACGTAAAAGGAGACGATGTTCACCAGGGTGGTGAGCCCGCCGAAAACCACGTAGAGCACAATATCCTTGTACTTTTGCAGCAGTATCTTCAGCGTTTTCATGCCCGCTCCTTCCCGCGGATCAGGTCCTTGGGGTCCTCCGCAAAGCGCACGGTCATGCCCATGAACAGCAGCAGGAAGGGCAGCACCGGATTGTTAAAGGACAGCAGGGTCAGGCACTCCACCAGCTCCGCCACCAGGATGCAGATGGGCAGCACCGGCAGGGTGCGCATCCACAGGGGCTTGCTCCCGTCCCGCATGAGCTTCCAGGCGCAGCGGGCAAACCGCCACAGGAACATCATCAGCAGGATCAGCCCGGGAATGCCGCATTCCACCAGCACCTGCAGGTACATGCAGTGCATGTGGTAATAGCTCAGCTCCACCCCGGTGAGGGGGTTCACCAGCAGCATGGGCTGCACCACGGAAATGCCGTACAGCAGGTACCAGGGGTTGGACTGCAAAACCCGCAGCGCCCCCAGCCACACGTATTGCCGGCCGCTGAGGATGGACGCGTCCAGCTGAATGGGCCGCTGGGACAGGGTCTCCACGTTCCCGGCGTCCGCCGCCGGTGCTTCCGTTTCCGCGGGGGGCGCCACCTCGTCCAGGGGGACGAGGGTTTCCTCGGCCGCGGCGCGAAGGTGAACCTTGGCGCCGTTGAACAGCTCCAGGGTATAGTTGAGGGCCTGGTACATGCCCACGGTGAACACCGCCACCAGCAGCAGGCACAGCGCCCGCCGGCACCACCGGGGCACGGCCTTGACCTTGCGCAGCCCCGTCAGCGCCGCGCAGGCCGCCACCAGCCCCAGGGACAGCCCCAGGGTGATGAACGCCGTGCGGGTCACCGTGAGGCTCAGGGTCACAAAAAGCACCACGCAGCAAAGCGCGTACAGGATGCGCCCCGGGGTGCGCCGGGTCATCAGCAGCCCGGTCACCGCCGCCAGCAGGGACAGCGTCAGCAGGGAGGCGGAGTCCGTGCAGTAGGTGAGCAGGTTCAGCCGGTTGTCCTGCAGGCCCAGCACGTATACGCCGCCCATGGGCGTGGAAAGCACCTGGTCATACAGGGCAGCCCACAGCCCCGCCAGGGACAGCAGGGTCGCCAGCGCCGTCCACAGCCCCAGCAGCAGCCGCAGGAAGGACAGCAGCGCCTCCTTGCGCAGGCCAAAGGCCGTCTGATAGCACACCCCAAAGGCCAATACCCCGCCGGATACGGCCTTCAGCCCCCCTTGCAGGGTTTCCATGCCGCCAAAGAGGCACCGCAGGAAAATCAGCCCCAGCCCCGCGCCCAGAATCCACACGCTCTTGCGCCGCCAGGTTTGTCCCCGGCGTGCCAGGCACGCCGCCAGCGCGGCCCACAGCATGGGGAAATAGTCGTTCAGGGGGTACAGGGCCGGTATCCACAGCATGGCCACAAAGCGCCACAGGAAGGTGAACAGAATGCAGGCGATCAGCAGCCATTCTTCCGGACGAATCCTTTGCCCGGACAGGGAGCGGTTGGTCATGACATATCTCCTTTGAAGCGGTTCTTTCCATAATATAACGATTGAAACCTGCGCAATGATGCGCATAACATATCAATTATAGGGAAAAGCCTGGGAAAAGTCAACGCGCGTTCCCTATTTGTGATACCTTTCCCCCGCCTCAATTTTCATGCAGCGGTACAGCTGCTCCAGGAGCATGATCCGCGCCAGCTGGTGGGGAAAGGTCATTTTGCTCATGGAGAGCTCCTCGTCCGCCCGGGCCTTCACCGGGTCGGAAAGGCCCAGGGAGCCGCCGATGACAAACACGATCCGCCCCACGCCCCGCAGTTTCAATTCGCTCAGGTGCCGGGACAGGCCCGGGGAGTCCCACTGCTTGCCGGGGATGGTCAGCGCCACCACGTAATCCCCCGGGCGGATGCGCTGCAGGATGCTCTCCCCCTCCCGGAGCATCACCTGCTTTTCCAGGGCGGGGGAGGGCGCGGCGGGCTCGGGCAGGTCGGGAAGCTCGACTTCCTCCAGGCGGCAGAAGCGGCCCAGGCGCTTGACGTACTCGTCCCGCAGGGCGCGCAGGGCGGGCTCCTTGAGCTTCCCCACGGTAATCAGGCACAGCTGCACGGGGTTTCCTCCTTAAAAAAGGCGCCTTCCTCCCTCGCGGGAAGAAGGCGCCTCGGTCGTCAGGTTAGGGATTGGTGTGACTGCTTAGCGGCGCATGGCGGCAAAGCATTCGCTGCAGTAAACGGGACGATCACCCTTGGGCTCGAAGGGCACCTGGGTGGGCTTACCGCAGTTCGCGCAGATGGCATCGTGCATCTCGCGGGGAGCGCCGGCAGCGGGACGGCTGGCCTTGCGGGCCTGGCGGCAGGCCTTGCAGCGGGTGGGCTCGTTCTGGAAGCCCTTCTCGGCATAGAATTCCTGCTCACCGGCAGTGAAAACGAATTCGGCACCACAATCCTTGCATACCAGCGTCTTGTCTTCGTACATGGAAAATTGACCCCCTGAAAATGAAATGGATCGGCGGCTTCCCCGGCTGACCTGGTCTTTGACCCCACACACGCCGTCTGGGAGGTTGCTCTGCGCTTCACGCGCCCTCACGCACTCCTCTCGGGGCGAACCCCGGACGGGCTTACATCTAGACCGCACCATGCTCCCTGCCGCTTTGGGCAGATTACGTGGACCGCTTCGCCTGCGACTGGCATCGGCTTGCAACCACAGACCCGAAGGAACCAACCGCTGCTATTATAAGTCCGTTCCTCCCAAATAGCAAGCGAAATTTTTTGTGAAAGGATTACGAGGATTTTTACCCGCCCTTCCCCTGGCGGTATTTCAGGGGCGTGCAGTGGAACTGCTCCCGGAAGCGGCGGACAAAATTGCTGGCGTCCCCCCAGCCGCACTGCCGGGCCACGTCGGGGATGGAAAGCTCCGTGGTGCGCAAAAGCAGCTTGGCCCGGCCCAGGCGCAGCTGCATCACGTACTGCATGGGGCTGATGCCCACCAGGCGGCGGAAGTGCGCCGAAAGGCAGCCCGGGCTCACGTGGCACTTCCGCGCCTCCTCCTCCAGGGAAAAGTCCCGCCCCCCCTGCTGCTCCAGCCGGTCCAGCAATTCCTGGATGGGCAGGAAGGACAGCGCCTCCGGGGGCAGGAACAGTTCCGGCCCAATGGCCCGGGCGTCCACCAGGATCAGGGTCATCAGCGCCTCCACCCGGGTCTCGAAGTCCGGCCCGCCCCGCTGCGCGGCGTCCAGCAGCAGGGCGAAGTAGGCGTCGAAGCGGCCCTTCTCCCCGCCCGTGGGCAGCACGCAGCTGAAATGCTCCCCATGGAAGCGGAACACGGAAAGCAGCGCCACGTCGTTATGAAAGGCCCGGAGCCTGTCCGGGGGAATGAGCAGGTAATACCGGCGGTATACCGGGGAGAGCATCCGGGTGGCGTGGGCGTCAAAGGGGCTGAGGAACACCAGGGACCCGGCTTCCACCCGGTGCTCCCGGCCGCGGATGGTCATGGCCACCTCCCCCTCCAGCACGTAGAGCAGCTCGTAATAGACATGGGTGTGGCTGGGATGGTTCAGGGGCTGCTGGCTGTAACGGATCTCAAAGGCCACGCTTCCGCCTCCCTTTCTGGCTGATGAGTGGATTTTACATATTTCCGGCGCGAATCCGCCCGTTTTTCGCGCCTGCTTTACTTTATCATAGAAGCATCACAAAAGGCAAGGAGGCCGCCCATATGCCCCATGAAACCTTCCACTACCGCTCCCTGGACCAGGTGCGGGAGACTGCCCGGGCCCTGGACGCGTTTTTACCCCTGCAGGAGGATCTGTCCCCGCTGCTCGCCCCGCTGAACATCGGGGGCAAAACCCTGGCCAACCGCATGGCCTTTCAGCCCATGGAGGGCACCGACGGCACCGAGGACGGCGCCCCCGGCCCCCTGACCATCCGCCGCTACCAGCGCTTTGCCCAGGCGGGGCCGGGGCTGATCTGGTTTGAGGCGGTGGCCACCGTGCCCGAGGGCCGGGCCAGCGCCCACCAGCTGTACCTTACGGAAAAAAACGTGGACGCCTTCCGCCGCCTCACCGATCAGATCCGGGAAATTTCCCTGCGGGAGAACGGCTACGCGCCCCTGATTATTATGCAGGCCACCAACAGCGGCCGGTATGCCAAGCCCACCGGCACCCCCGCGCCCCTGATCGCCTACCACTGCCCGCCCCTGGAGGACCCGCCCGTGCCCGGCACCCGCGTGCTCACCGATGAAGAGCTGCAACGGTACGAGGCCGCCTTTGAGGGCACCGCCCGGCTGTGCCAGCAGGCGGGCTTTGACGGCATGGACGTGAAGTGCTGCCACCGGTACCTGGCCTGCGAGCTGCTCAGCGCCTTTACCCGGCCCGGCCCCTACGGCGGCAGCTATGAGAACCGCACCCGCTTCCTGAAAAACGCCTACCGGGCCGCCCAGGCGGCGGTGACCGGGGACTTTTTCCTCACCAGCCGCATGAACGTCTATGACGGCTTCCCGTACCCCAACGGCTTCGGCGTGGCCAAGGAGGGCCTGGACGTGGACCTCACCGAGCCCATCCGGCTGATCGGGGAGCTGCGGGAGGAATTTCATATTCCCCTCATCAATGTGACCATGGGCAACCCCTATAAAAATCCCCATGTGAACCGCCCCTACGACCACGGCAACTACGTCCCCGACGAGCATCCCCTCACCGGCGTGGGCCGGATGATGGCGGGCGTGCGGGATATCCAGGCCGCCCTGCTGGAACTGCCGGTGCTGGGCAGCGCCTTCAGCTACCTGCGGCATTTCTCCCCCAACCTGGCCGCGGGGATGGTGGCCAGCGGGGCCTGCGCCCTGGCGGGCTTTGGGCGCATGGCCTTTGCGGACCCGGGCTTTGTGACCCGGGTGCGCCGGGGGGAGCAGGCGGACCCGGCCAGCGCCTGCGTCAGCTGCGGCGGCTGCGCCCAGCTGCTGCGGGCGGGTATCCCCGCGGGCTGCGTGGTGCGTGACAGGGAGGTGTACCGCCTGTGAAGATCGCCCTTGTGACCGGGTCCAGCCGGGGCATCGGCCGGGCCATTGCGGACCTGCTGGGGAAAAACGGCTACTGGGTGGTGTACTCCGGCACCCGGCCCCAGCGACCGGAGGGCCTGCCCGCCGGGGCGGACTACTGCCCCTGCGATGTCTCCCGCCGGGAATGCCGGGAGGCCCTGCTGAAGCATATCCAGGATGATTACGGCCGCCTGGACGTGCTGGTGAACAATGCCGGGGTGGCCCCCCTGAAGCGCCGGGACATCCTCGATATGGAGGAGGAGAGCTTCGACCGGGTGCTGGGGGTGAACCTCAAGGGCACGCTGTTCCTGTGCCAGGGCGCGGCCAAAATGATGCTGCGGGACAAGGCGCTGCTGACGGACTACGCCCCGCGGATCATCAACATCGGCAGCCTCTCCGCCTACACGGCCAGCACCAGCCGGGGGGAATACTGCATCAGCAAGGCGGGGGTGAGCATGGTGACCAAGCTCTTCGCCGACCGCCTGGCCCCGGCGGGCATCCCCGTGTTCGAGGTGCGTCCGGGCATCATCGCCACGGACATGACCCAGGTGGTGCACGAGAAGTACCAGCGCATGATTGACGAGGGCCTGCTGCCCGTGCCCCGCTTCGGCCAGCCGGAGGACGTGGCGCGGATGGTGCTGGCCTGCTGCTCGGGCCTGCTGGATTACTCCGCGGGGCAGGTGCTGGACGCGGACGGGGGCTTTGCCCTGAGGAGGCTGTGACCATGCGGGAAATCACATGCTTGACGGTGGTGGTGGGCTCCGGCTGCGCGGGGCTCAACGCCGCGGACTGGCTGGCCGCCCTGGGGGCGGAAGACGTGCTGCTGGTGACGGAGAACATGCGCTACGGCACCTCCCGCAACACCGGCAGCGACAAGCAGACCTACTACAAGCTCTCCCTGGCGGGCGGGGAAAGCGACAGCGTGGAGGAGATGGCCCGCACCCTGCACCGGGAGGACGTGGACGGGGACCTGGCCCTGTGCGAGGCCGCGGGCTCGGCCCAGGGGTTCCTGAAGCTGGTGCAGCTGGGGGTGCCCTTTCCCTGCAACGAAATGGGGGAATTCGTGGGCTACCAGACCGACCACGACCAGCGCCGCCGGGCTTCCTCCGCCGGGCCCCTCACCAGCCGCTACATGACCCAGGCCCTGGAAAAAAGCGTCCTGGCCCGGGGAGTGCGGGTGCGGGAAAACCTGCTGGCCTACCACGTCCTCACGGATGAAAGGGGCGTGTGCGGCCTGGAGTGCCTGGACCTTGAGGACAACACGGTGCTGCGCATCCGCTGCGCCCAGGTGATCCTGGCCACCGGCGGCCCCGCGGGCATCTATTTCAACCGGGTGTACCCGGAGAGCCAGTTCGGCATGAGCGGCATGGCCTTTGAGGCCGGGGCCGCGGGGGCCAACCTGGACTGCTGGCAGTACGGCCTGGCCTCGGTGGGCTTCCGCTGGAACGTCTCCGGCAGCTACCAGCAGGCCATTCCGCGATATGTGTCCGTGGACGCCCAGGGGGTGGAGCGGGAATTCCTGGCCCAGGCCATGGGGGAAAGGGACGCCCTGCAAAACACTTTCCTGAAGGGCTATCAGTGGCCCTTTGACCCCCGCAAGGCGGAGGGCTCCTCCCGGGTGGATATCCTGGTGAAGGCGGAGGAGGACGCGGGCCGCCGGGTGTACATGGATTACACCCGCAACCCCGCGGGCTTCGCCCCGGAGAACCTCTCCACGGAGGCGCGGGAGTACCTGGAAAACTGCGGCGCGCTGCGAGCCACGCCCCTGGAGCGCCTGCGGGCCATCAACGCCCCGGCCATCGCCCTGTACCGGGATCACGGCATTGACCTTGCCACGGAGTACCTGGAAATCAGCGTATGCGCCCAGCACCACAACGGCGGCGTGCAGGTGGACTGCCACTGGCAGACCTGCGTGCCCGGGCTGTATGCCTGCGGGGAAGCGGCGGGCACCTTCGGCCATTACCGACCCGGGGGCACCGCTCTGAACAGCACCCAGGTGGGCTCCCTGCGGGCGGCCCGGCACATCCGTTACCATGGCCGTCCCTTGCCTGAAGCTCTGCCCCCCTACGTGCCGGTGGAGGTTCCCGCCGGGGACGCCGAGGCGGACATGGCGGAGCTTCAGCGGGCCATGACCCGCTGCGCCGCCTTCCAACGGGATGCCGGGACCATGCGGGCCCTGGCGGAGCGTGCCGGGGCGGTGCTTTCCCACGCCCGCCCCCTGGCGGAGGGCGACCCGGACGCCGCGGCGCGCCTGCGCCTGCGGGACATGGCCCTGACCCAGCGGGAGGTGCTGGGCGCCATGGTGTACGATATGGAGCATCCCGGCGCCGGGGTGCTGGAAACCCGGGGGGGAGTCAGCCTGCGCCGCCCGGCGCGGCCCATCCCCCAGCGGGAACTGTGGTTTGAGCGCGCCTGGCGCGCCGACCGGGAAGAAAGGAAGGATCAGCCATGAGTATGGAACGGCCCAGGGTATTGGTGGTGGGCGCGGGCGGCTATGGCCGGGTGTATGTGGACGCGCTCCTGCGGGAGGACCTGGGCGCGGACCTGGCCGGGGTATGCGACCTGGCTCCCGATTTGCTGGAACGCGTCCCCGAGCTAAAGGAACGGCACATTCCCGTATACCGGGAGCTTGCCGATTTTTATGCCAGGGACAGCGCGGACCTGGCGGTATTGGTGTCCCCGGTGCATTTTCACCGGGACATGACCCTGTACTGCCTGGCCCACGGCTCCCATGTGCTGTGCGAAAAGCCTCTGTGCCTCACCGCCGGGGAGGCGGAGGACATGGCCGCGGCGGCCAAGGCGGCGGGGCGGTTCCTGTCCCTGGGGTATCAGCTGGATTACCGCCGGGACGTGCTGGCCCTGAAGAAGGACATCCTGGCCGGGCGCTACGGCACGCCCAAGCGCCTGGGCGTCTACCACGGCTACCGCCGGGGGGAGCGCTACTATGCCCGCAACGACTGGGCGGGCAAGGTGACCGTCCATGGCCGGGAGGTGCTGGACAGCCCCTTTACCAATGCCTGCGCCCATAATTTCCAGATGATGACCTTCCTCCTGGGGGACAGCCTGCGCGCCGCCTGCGGCGTAACGGGCCTGGAGGCGGAGCTGTACCGGGGCAATCCCCAGGTGGAAAACTTCGACATCGCGGCCCTGCGCTTTGCCACGGACTGCGGCGCGGAGCTGATGTACTTCACCGCCCACCCCATCGCCCCGGACGTGCTGGGGCCGCGGGGGGTGTTCGAGTTCGAGGAAGGGACCATCACCTTCGACAGCGAAGGCCCCTCCTTCCGCGCCCGGATGAAGGACGGCCGGCAGGTGGACTACACGGGCATCGCCCCGGGGCATCCCCTGCAAAAGCTGCTGGACGCCCTCCAGGCCGTGCGGGAGGGCGGCGCGCCCGTGTGCGGCGTGGAGGCGGACCGGGGGCACATCCGCGCGGTGCGCCTGGTGCAGGCCTGCCCCGTGGCCAACGTGCGGGAGGAGCTGTGCGTCCCCTATACCCAGGAGGGACAGCGTTTCCTGCGGGTGGAGGGCATCGAGCAGCTGTTCAGCGACTGCCTGGACGCCTGGGCCCTGCCCGGGGAGCTGGGCCGGCGGCTGGATTAACGGCCCCAAAGGCGGGGGAAAGCTGGCGTTTCCGGCCGGTTTTCGCCCGCTTTTTCCGGCTTTGAAAAGGTCAAAAATTTTCTCCATTTTTTTGTAAAAAATCCACTTAATTTCCCGGGGAAGCCGTGCTATAACCAGTTGTCGCGCATGCGAGGAAGGAGGGTTCCCATGGCAAAATCCGCCATGAAGGATTTAACCGTCGGTTCGCCCATGAAGCTGGTGTTCGGCTTTGCCGTGCCGCTGCTTTTTGGCTTTTTGTTTCAGCAGATGTACAACTTTGTGGATACGGCCATTGTGGGACGCTTCCTGGGCTCGGCGGCCCTGGCGGCGGTGGGCGCCACAGGCTCGCTGAACTTTCTGATTCTTGGCTTTTGCATGGGCATCTGCTCGGGGTTCAGCATCCCCATTGCCCAGTCCTTCGGCGCCAAGGATGAACTGGAGCTGCGCCGCTATGTGACCAACAGCGTGTGGCTCTCCGCGGTCATCAGCGTGATCCTGGCCGTGGTCACGGCCCTGGGCACCCGCACCATGCTCCAGTGGATGAACACCCCCGCCGAGATCATCGACGACGCGGTGAGCTATATCCAGCTGATCTTCGCCGCCATTCCCGTGACCGTGCTGTACAACCTTTCCGGCGGCATCCTCCGCGCCCTGGGGGACAGCAAAACCCCCGTGTACTACCTGGTGCTGGCTTCCCTCATCAACATTGTGCTGGACCTGGCGTGCATCCTGTACCTGCACATGGGCGTGGCCGGGGCGGCCTTTGCCACGGTGGTTTCCCAGCTGGTGGCCGGGCTGGGCTGCGTGATCTCCATGAAGCGGCGCTTCCCCATCCTGAAATTCAGCCGGGAGGACTGGCGCTTCCGGCCCCTGTTTGCCCGCCGCCTTGTCAACATTGGCGTGCCCATGGGGCTGCAATATTCCATTACCGCCATTGGCTCGGTGGTATTGCAGATTGCCGTGAACGGCCTGGGCACGGTGGCCGTGGCCGCCGTTACCGCCGCCAGCAAGCTGAGCACGGTGTTCACCTGCGTCTTTGACGCCCTGGCCACCACCATGGCTACCTTTGCCGGGCAGAACATGGGCGCCAAGAAGCTGGACCGCATCCATCAGGGCTTGCGGGCCGCCAGCGTCATTGGCATTGTGTACTGCGTCCTTGCCTTTGTCATTATCTGGCTGGGCGGGCGGCAGCTCATCACCCTGTTTGTGGACGCCGGGGACGTGGAGGTGGTGGACAAGGCCTACCAGTTCCTGATGGTCAACGTGGCCTTCTACATCCCGCTACTGTATGTGAACATTGTGCGCCTGTCGGTGCAGGGCATGGGCTTTACCCGGGTGGCGGTGCTGGCCGGGTGCAGCGAAATGGTGGCCCGCATCCTGGTGGCCATGGCCTTTGTGCCCATGGTGGGCTTTGCCGCCGCGGCCTATGCCAGCCCCGTGGCCTGGATCTTTGCGGATGCCTTCCTGTTCCCCTGCTATTTCTCCATCATGCGCAAGCTGCGGCTGCGCATGTATCCCGCCGCGGAGAATACCGCGTCCGCGGCGCAGGCCTGAGGGCTTTTGTGGATCGTTCGCGTTTTCTGCTTGATGCAGGGGCGCGAACGATTTTTTTCTTTTGCATTCTCCAAAAACACAAACATTTTGCAAAATAAGCGAAAATAGTTCGTATCGTTCTTGCCAAGGGACGGGCTTTGGGCTATAATGGCGCTGTACGTTTTTTGTTTTTTCTCCGTGTTTGGCGGAACTGATCGTATAAGGAGGCAGCATCCATGACGGATTTGGAAATCGCCCAGGGCGCAACCATGCGTCCCATTTCCGATATTGCCCGGGCGGCGGGCATCCAGGAGGAAACCCTCTCCCCCTACGGGCGCTATATTGCCAAGGTGGACCCCGCGCCCTATGCCGCGCAGCCGGACCGGGCGCGCCTGGTGCTGGTAACGGCCATCAACCCCACTCCCGCCGGGGAGGGCAAGACTACCGTCAGCGTGGGCCTGGCCGACGGCCTCACCGTCCTGGGCAAGAAGTCCATGCTGGCCCTGCGGGAGCCGTCCCTGGGGCCGGTATTCGGCATGAAGGGCGGCGCCACCGGCGGCGGCTATGCCCAGGTGCTGCCCATGGAGCAGATCAACCTGCACTTCACCGGGGACCTGCACGCCATCACCAGCGCCAATAACCTCCTGGCGGCCATGGTGGACAACCACATCCAGCAGGGCAACGCCCTGGGCATTGATCCCCGCCGGGTAACCTGGCGGCGGTGCATGGACGTGAACGACCGCCAGCTGCGGCAGATCGTGTCCGGCCTGGGCGGCAAGGGCAACGGCATGCCCCGGGAGGATGGCTTTGACATCACCGCGGCCAGCGAGGTCATGGCGGTATTGTGCCTGGCACGGGACCTGGCCGACCTGAAGGCGCGCCTGGGCCGCCTGGTGGTGGCCCGCACCTTTGCCAACAGGGCGGTGACCGCCGCGGACCTGAAAGCCGACGGCGCCATGACCGCCCTGCTCCGGGACGCCCTGCAGCCCAACCTGGTGCAGACCATTGACGGCACCCCCTGCCTGATGCACGGCGGGCCCTTTGCCAACATTGCCCATGGGTGCAACAGCGTCATTGCCACCCGCACGGCCATGAAGCTGGCGGATTATGTGATTACCGAGGCGGGCTTCGGCGGCGACCTGGGTGCGGAGAAGTTCCTGGACATCAAGTGCCGTCAAAGCGGCCTGTGGCCCGACGCCATTGTGCTGGTGGCCACCGTTCGCGCCCTGAAGCATCACGGCGGCTGCCCCAAGGAGCAGCTGAACCAGGAGGGCCTGGACTACCTGGACAAGGGCATGGCCAACCTGCTGGCGCACATTGACCACATCCAGCACGTATGGAAGCGCCCGGTGATTGTGGCCATCAACCGTTTCAGCGCGGACACCCCCGCGGAGATGGACCGCATCCGGGAGGCCTGCCGGGGGGTGAACGCCCCCTGCGAGCTATGCGACGGCTGGGCCAAGGGTGGCCGGGGCGTAACGGAGCTGGCGCAGCTGGTGGCCGACACCGTGGACGCCCAGCCCAAGGCGGAGCCTTCCTACACCTATCCGGACGACATGCCCCTGAGGGAGAAGATCGAGACGGTGGCCCGGCGCATTTACGGCGCGGAGCGGGTGACCTTCGGCCCCGGGGTACTCAAGCAGCTGCAAAGCCTCACGGAGGAGGGCTGCGGCGGGTATCCGGTATGCATTGCCAAGACGCAGTATTCCTTCTCGGACAATCCCAAGCTGCTGGGAGCGCCCAAGGGTTTCACCCTGAACATCCGCGCGGTGCGGCTGTCCGCGGGCGCGGGATTCATTGTGGCCTTTGCGGGGGATATTATTGCCATGCCCGGGCTGCCCAGGGTCCCCGCTGCGGAGGGCATTGATGTGGATGCCCAGGGGAAGATTACCGGGTTGTTCTAAAAAATCATTGAAATACCATGCAAGAAAGCGCGGCGGGAGGAACGCCGCGCTTTTTTGCGTTGCGGGAAAGGAACGTCTTTGCCTTCCGCAAGGCAGGTACATCTTGTGCAGATTCCCATTTGCCGCAAAGGGCCGAAGGTTTCCAAAGGGCGACCGGAAAGCCCTTTGGTCGCGCCCGCAGGCG